>Ga0209417_1000143_pt1 | contig 192586 bp, 152 predicted proteins | sample RifGroF2_FD_184002 | JGI IMG/M metagenome (GOLD analysis project Ga0209417, IMG submission 184002) | Groundwater microbial communities from Rifle, Colorado, USA - Groundwater F2 (SPAdes) (version 2) | ecosystem: Environmental > Aquatic > Deep subsurface > Groundwater | place: Rifle, Colorado... | reverse complement strand
GCAAATGACCCAATGCGTATTTTTACAGCCGAACCGGATAAGGGCCACGCACACGCATTGGAATTCTTTGTTGATGAGATACTTGGCAAAGGGCCTGTTGTTTGCGGCGTTGATGATGCTGTCATGGCAACACGAGTAGCGTTTGCAGCGATAAAGTCCGCCGCTGAACATAGAGTAGTTAAATTATCAGAAATATAGAAAGAACTATGAAAAAAATTAAAATAGGGTTTGTTGGTGCCGGCTGGATGGGCAGCGTTCAGCTTAAGAGACTTACTGAACGCGATGATATAGAAATTAATGCTTTGTTTGAAAAGAATACCGAACGCGGAAAAGAAGTATTAAGAAATTTAGGATTATCAGAGAATTTGCTGGTATCCGATTATAATGATATTATTAAAAATAAAGACATTGACGCAGTTTGGCTTGTAAGTCCAAACAGTTTTCATGGTCCGCAGTCTATAGCTGCTATGCAGGCAGGAAAGCATGTTTTCTGTGAAAAACCGTGTGCAACTAAATTTAGCGATTTTTGCAAACAAATTGAGATTGAAAAATCAAATCCGAATCTTAAGACATATGTGGATTACATATTATATTTCGATAGTCTCGAAGAGCGTTTGCGGAAAATGTTTGCAGACGGCGCTTTCGGAAAAATTACACAAATTCAGGTTAATTACCGCCACCCTGTAAACATCGCTGGTGACAAAGTCTGGAAATTGAGCAAAGAAACAATGGGCGATGCAATCGGGATGGGCATTAATCATGCAATATCTGTAATGATTTATGCAATGCAAAGCCAGGCGAAGCCGGTTGCGGTATATGCTACTAAACTTAAGTCGCAAGTCAGAGACTTTGAAGCAGAACCAATTTATAATATTATGATAAAATTTGATAACGGTGCAACTGGTTTTTGTTTCGGCAATATTGACAGCGGCAACGGCTATGATGCTTATCATAATCTCTATGGTACAGATGGGGGTTTTATCTTTGAGTCACAAATCGATAGGCCTTATAAAGTAAGGTACTGGTCAAATAAAACAACAGCCGGCAAATGGATAAGACCCCTGGATAAACAAAACGCCGGTGATTTAGCCTGGCCCGATGATACGACTACTCCCGATAGCGGCAACGTTGTTGAGCATCAGACAGGCAGTTGTGTAAATCACTTTATTGATTGCATTAAGCATGATACGAAATCACCGCTTAGCTTTGTTAATTCTCAAACTATAGCCGAAATAGGCTGGGCTGCCCAGATGAGTGCAGAATTAAATGAGGAAATAGCATTGCCATTAAATTGGGATGAGGCAAAAAAATTCTTTAACGACTAAAATGAAAATAATTAAAACAAACTGTAATTTTGAAAGAGAGCCATTAAAATCACCTTTTGGCTTTAAGGGTGGGTATCTTTCTGAGCTTTGGCAAACTTCAGCATATATGCAATCTCAATCCGGCAATGAAGCTATCGGCTTTGGCACACAAAGTACATTATGGTCAGATGCAAGTGTGTTCACATCGAATACTGAATCAGCCGGCAACAATATGATGTTTTTAATGACATCTTATGCCCTTGAAAGAACAAAACAAATAGACTGGGACACACCTTTCGATTTGCTTGATAATTTATTGCTTGATGTTTATGAATATGGCAAAAAAATTACCGGTAATAAAAATCTGCGTTTGACCTTTGCGTTAAATTCACTCGTTGCTGTTGATAATGCAGCGTGGCTTATATATTGCAAAGACATAGGCATCGCCAGTTTTGATGAAATGATACCACAAGACATTAAACCTGCCCTTAAATGTAAGCATGACAAATTAGCTAACATTCCTTTGATGAGCTATAACGTTCCTTTGGATAAAATTGTTGAAGCTGTAAGTCAGGGATATTTCTTTTTGAAGATTAAAATTGGTTCAGATCCTGACAAAGATGGTAATCTTGATAAGATGCTCGAATGGGATAAAAACAGGTTACAAGAAATCCATGAAGCAGTTAAAAATATTGAAACACCATATACGGACAATGGCCATATTCCGTATTATTTTGACGCGAATGGTAGATACGACAGCAAAGACAGGTTAATGCGATTTCTTGATTATGCAAAAACAATAGGAGCACTTGACAGAATAATCCTTATGGAAGAGCCGTTTTCGGAAGAGTTTCAGGAAGATGTTTCTGATATTCCGGCAAGGTTAGTAGCAGATGAAAGTGCTCATTCCGATAAAGATGCGTTAGCGAAAATACAACAAGGTTTTACTGCGATAGCCTTAAAGCCGATAGCCAAGACGATGAGTATGAGCTTAAAGATTGCAAAACTTGCCCATGAACAAAATGTGCCATGTTTTTGTGCGGACTTAACTGTCAATCCAATATTGGTGGATTGGAATAAAAACTTTGCCTCGAGATTACCAGCTTTACCAGGCATGAAAGTTGGAATTTTGGAATCGAATGGGCATCAGAATTACATAAACTGGGAGCAGATGAAAAACAATCATCCAATGGCTGGAGCCAACTGGATAGAGCCGAAAGACGGAATGTTTATATTAGACCATGACTTTTACAATCAAAGTGGCGGTATCTTCAAGGATATTGCGAAAAATGTTTAGGACAAATAAAATGAACGACATAAACAGCAATAGTACTTTGCGTGCAGGTGCAGCCAAAAGCGATATTACCACTGACATAGAAGGTACGCTAATCAAAGATCCTTTATATGCTAAAGCACTTGTTTTAGACGATGGTAAGACAAAGATGGTCATCATTACGATGGATGTTACAGCAATTGGCGGCAGACGAATTTCACAGAGAATGTTAGATGATGTTGGCGAAGAGTTTTTGCCAAGACTTCGCGATAGAATTCAAAATGAATTAAAAATCCCAGCCTGCAATGTTTTGGTTAATGCCTCGCACACCCATCCTCCGGGAAGATTGTTGTGTGATGATAAACAGCAAATAGAAAGAACGTTTGATGCTGTCAGTCGTGCTATAAAGAATATGACAGATGTGAAAATTGGTTCTGGAATTGGTTATGAAGACAAAATAACAATGAACCGTACGCTTCGGCTGAAAAATGGTAAACATTGGACTATTCGTCACAGCAATCCTTGTCCGCCAGATGAAGAAGTTGTGGGAGTAGGACCAATTGATCCCCAGATAGGTGTTATTCGAATAGATAGGCTTGATGGTACGCCCTTAGCCCTTGTTTATAATTTCGCATGTCATCCGCTTTTTGGCGATACTAAAGGGGCTGTCACTGCCAATTTTCCAGGTGTTGCTTCAAAAGTAATAGAAGATAATCTCGGCAATGGTGTAATGGCGTTATTCTTACAAGGTGCGGCCGGAGACATTATCGATGTAACATTTAAAGACTTCAATACGCCAAGAGACGTTGAACCGCTTGGCATGAAACTTGGTCTAAGCACTCTGAAAGTTTTCCGGGATATCCAAACCAAAGATGCAAAAATAAGTGTTAATTCTGCAACAATACAGCTTCCAAGAAGAGCCGATATTCCTGCATCAATTAAATCACTTCAAATAGAACAAGATCGGTTATTGCAATCTTTAAGGTTTACAAGTTTAAACTTCAAAGGTTTCCTGCCTTTGTATGTTAAATATGTTCTTAATTCAGAATACCCGCTGGATTATTCATATCGATATCTGCAAAATGGAAAAAATGGAGTCGATGATTTTGCCTCTATGGATTTGATTAATAAAAAAAACATTGATAAATATCTCAAGAACATCTATGCAATGGAAAAACTAACAAGGATTCAGGATGATATTGCTACCTTGGAAAAACACAAGAACATAAATGATGAAGCAGGGGAACCGACAATATCAGCCGAAGTGCAAGGCATTAAAATCGGTGATTGCGTCATAATAACTTCATCAGCGGAAGTGCTAGCGGAAGTCGGCTTGAACGTCAAGAAGGCATCACCTTACGAACATACTTTTATGGCTGCCTATTCCAATGGCTATATGCACTATGGCGCACCAGCGTCATATTACGGCAAAGAAGGATACGAGGTTACTGAATGTCTTCTTGCTCCCGAATGGCAGAAGATTTATGAGAAAAAGGTTGTTGAAATAATCGAAACGCTTTGATTAAGTCTATTCAGCAATAACAGTTTACATAATCAGATTAGATAAGGATCAAATATGGAATTTAAATTCAGTCCATCGAAACATGTACCTTTTAGAGATACAGCGGTTCTTGAAAAAGTACGAAAAATAACGCGTGAACAAATTATGAAACATCCCAATCCAGATGTCAAGATACAGGTCATGAAAGACTTCGATGTATGGTTCATGTTTATGATGGATATCTTTTTCAGAATAAAGGATGCGATGGAAAGTGGCAAAAAACTTGTGATGATATTGCCTCAACCATGGCCGTTATACCGCAATGTTGCTTATATGATCAATAAGAGCAGGATAAATTGCAAAAATCTTTATACATTCAACATGGATGAATATGCCAATGAGGATGGTGTGATCGCTCCTGAAAGCTGGCCATTTGGCTTTACCCATGCACTTAAAAAATATTTCTATAATGAAATTGACCCAGAGTTAAGACCTCTTGAGAAACAAATGATTGGTTTTACAAATGAAAATTTCAAGGATTACGGCAAAATGATAACAGATCTAGGCGGTGCTGATATTTGTTACAATGGCCCCGGATGGACGGGACATTTTGCATTTGTTGAACCAGATGCCCCGGAAGTATCAAAAAACCTTGATGAATTTGTAAAGATGGGGCCAAGTATAGTAACGTTGAGCCCATTTACATTAGCACAAAACTCACTTCATGGAAGCTTCGGTGCAAGTGGAGATATTGCTGCGGTACCACCTAAAGCGGCTACAATAGGGCCTGCGCAGTATTTGACGTCAAAAAATCGGTTAGGAATTTACTGTATTGGAGTCAATGGAACATCTACGTCATGGCAGAGGCTTATAACGCGTCTTTCGCTGTTTGGTCCTGTGACGCCTCTTGTTCCCGATTCGATAGTTCAGTTGCAGCCGGTTAATGTATGGGTATCAGAATCTTTAGCTCAAAATATCGAACCAGACTGGGACAAAGGGTATTAATGAATAAAAAAGTAATGAAATGTAAAGTAGCAAACATGACACATAAAGCTAGAATGCTGGCTGCGATCAGAGGCGAATCAGATTATGAATTGCCTTGGGCTCCTCGCCTTGATTTGTGGTATAGAGCAAATAAATTAGCTGGCACTTTGCCCTCTAAATATAAAAACTCAACGCTTATGGAAATCATAGATGATTTAGACGTCGGCTATCATGCAATAGTTCCCAATTTTCAGGATATCCGCAATCAGGAGGATGAGGCGGATCGCGCTATTGGAATCTATAATATTCATACAATGCCTTGTAGTACCACATTGAAGAATGTTAAACGCAGAGTAAAAAAAGAAGAGTATCAAACTATGGTCAGCTATGGAACACCTTTTGGGGATATAAACACAAAGGTCATTTATAATGATCAGATGCGTAAAGCGGGTGTTACAATTACGCATGTGGAAGAATATGCTTTCAAAAGTTATAAAGATTATAAAGCGTTGGGTTATATTTTTGAAAATGCAGAAATAGTGCCTAATTATGAGGGATATCAAAATTTTGCAAATGCGATTGGGGACAGAGGAATTGCAGCTGGTTTTGTTAATTCATCTCCATCTGGTATGTTTTTCATACAAAGGGAACTTATGCCTCTGAATACTTTTTTCTATGAAATGAATGACCACTATAATGAATTGTTTGAGTTGGCAAAAAAAATAGATTCTTATCTTGATAAAGTAATTGTAGTTGCTGCTGATTCTGCTGCAGAAGTAATATTTATAGGTGCTAATTATGATTCAACAGTAACATATCCTCCATTTTTCAAAAGATACATATTACCGAGCCTAATAAAATATTCTCAATTACTGCACGGTAAAGGAAAATATCTGCTTACACATACTGATGGCGAAAACAGGGGTTTGCTTGAGCATTACCTTGAAGCTCAGATTGATATCGCAGATTCAATTTGTCCTTCGCCGATGACTTCATTAACTTTTGAACACATCAGAGAAACATTTAATAATAAAATTACAATTATGGGGGGGATTCCATCTGTTACATTACTTGCATCATCGATGACGGGAAACGAATTTGATGGATTCATTAACGAATTTTTCAGGCAGATTGGAACAGGAGAACGGCTAATACTTGGTATTTCAGACACGACACCGCCTACAGCGTCATGGGAAAGAATTATCAAGCTAAATGAACGTATTAAAAAGTTTGGAATTGTCAGAAGTTAAATAAATTTAAATGAAATTTATGAGAAAAAAGCATAGCGATCAAAATTTTATGAGATTGGCAACTATTTTTTATATCTTGTGTTTATTTGTATCTGGCTGTGCGTTGAGTCATTTTGAAAAGAATATTCCAATGAAACAAACAATGAAAACATTTTATACCAAAGAACCAATTAATATAGATGGCGTTCTTGATGAGCCAGTCTGGAAAAAGGCGACGGCATATCCGCTGTATCTTTCCAAAGATAAAACTGCCGCCGGACAGAAGTTAAATGAAGCAGGCGAAGTTCGTTTTGCATGGGATAAAAATTTCTTTTACGTTGCTGCGTCTTTTCAGGATTCTGACATAGTTGCACAGGGCAAAGAAGATCAGATGCATCATTATCGATATGGCGACCTTTGCGAATTGTTTTTAAAGCCTGCCAATGAAAGTTATTATTGGGAGCTTTATGCAACGCCGGCAGGCAAGAAGACAACTTTTTTCTTTAAACAAAAATGTGCGTTAGACTTTGAAAATTATAGCTCTGGATTAAAAGTGGCGGCAAATTGTCTTGGCACTTTAAATGATTCACAGGATAAAGACAAAAGCTGGACAGCAGAAATGGCAATGCCGATTAAAGATTTGGAGTCGTATGGATATAAATTTGGGCAGGGGGCAAATTGGAAAATTCTGATTGGTCGATATAATTATACACGTTACCTGCCTGAGACGGAACTAAGTATGACTCCGCAGCTTTCAGAAACTAATTTTCATTTGCCTGATGAATATGAAGATTTGGAATTGGTACGTTAAAAGGAATGTTGATATTTTTAATTTTTTAATACGGCTGTTACTGATTTTCGCAATGAAGAATCTATAAATAATATCCGACCAATCTTGTCCCAACTGTGCAGGGCCAAAAAATGCGAGCTGCACCAGACACTGCAGCATACTGCTGCGAGAGTAAGCGAGATGATATTAAATTGTCAATAACAGGCCCCAGATCAGGGACTCGGATTGTATGTACGCAAATCCGTTAAGATTAGAGTGAAACATGTGATAGATTTTAGACGCTCTTAAAATAATACAAAATACGTAATATAATTTATTAATTGATGTCAGTGGGAGTGCTTCCATAAAAAATTCAGAAAAAAGTTAATTTACTTTTAATATACATCTCGATTTTTGCATCAGGGCGGAATGATTTCACCTCCTCTGTCACTCCGCCCATTGTATCAATGTAAATTTATAAATTTTATAATAGACAAAATTCAAGAACTTCAATTTTACATTTGTACAATAAAAAAATTTAAAAACTTTTCATAAAACCTATTGCATACTACCTTCCGCAAAGATATATTATCCATATTACCTGTCATGGAAAAAATACCGGTGAAATCGTGGGAAAGGTAAAATCATCAAGTGGATGGAAGAATAGTAATGGACAAGTCAGTATAGATCTTTAGTTTTTCACAGATAGTTTTAGTGTAAATTAGTTTTTTATCTAGTACACAAGGAATTTTTATGAGCACAAGGATAGTGCGTTCTCATTGCATAAAATTAAGGTCGGTGACAAATGATTGTAGTGGGGCAAATGGTAAAAATATAAAATGCCATAACTGCGTTATAACTAATCAAAGAGGGGGAATGGCTACAGTATTAAAAACTGTATTTCATATTATAAATGAGAAATACGATAATCGCAAACCGGCGTGTTTCCAAATACTCAGCGATGAAGCTTTACAATCATATTTTCTACAGAATTCGAATGATTCTAAAGGAAAACTTGAAAAAGATATTGCAGCATTCGAAAAAGCCATAAAAGAATATGACCTTTTTGTAGATGAACGAAATATATTTGCTGCAGAGTTAAAAATATTTGAACAAAGATATGGGAATGACGCTTATAATGAAGCAATGGCTCTAAGTAATAATTTATGCAGTATAGTTATAGGTTCAGTAGCTCATAATTTAGCAAACATCTGTTTTCCTCTTATTAAGAATACAAAAATGATTTTAAAGCAGTATCTGTCTGAAAACAATACGAATGAGATTCTCAGCATTGAACAAAATATGCAGTTGCTAAAAAATACGATTCAAGATTTAAATGATTACACCAGCCAGATTCCTGAAAGAAGAACTGTGGAAAGTGTACATGAAATTGTATCCACTGCAAATGAATTGGCACGTGATAATTTGGAGTTACTGAATATTAATATTTCAGAAATTAAAGTAAAGTTACAACAAGATAATGGCAGCAAATTAAAAATTAATCGGGAATCGTTTTTAATGGCACTGGTCAATATCATTAAGAATGCTTATGAATCCTTTACGTATGCCAGTCAAAATGTTGTACCTGAAATTAACATCAACTTTAATATAGATGGAAAAAGCGTTGTCATTGAAATATCAGATAACGGAATAGGCATTTCACCAAAGGATATTCAATTAATATCAACCTTTATGCCTGGTCGAAGCAATGCGTCCAAAAAACAAAGTAGGGGGTTTGGATTGCCTATTGCCAGGAGAACTATAAATGCTCACGGTGGTCAAATCTTTATAACGAGTAAGGTCAATATTGGAACAACAATTCGTATAGTTTTGCCAACAATTATAGATGAGTCATGAAGCAGCCGAAATTGCTTATAGTTGAAGATGACCAAGAATTTCAAAAAGTAGCTGTTGATACAATCCAGTCTCTTGGCTATCAGCATCAATGTGTGAATAATTCAAGTGAAGCTTTGCGTCAGATAAAAGTGGGCCAGTATCACGGTGTGCTTTTCGATTTATGTATACCAGTTACGCCTGGCAATCCAACCAGCATAGAATATGGTTTAAATTGCCTGTCAGAAATCAGAAAAATGAAAAACTCTCGCCAACTGCCAGTAATTATAATGACCACATATTCAGACAAGGCTCTTCATCGTATATCTAAACTGCGTGATTTAGGTGCATATGATATAATAGCAAAATCCGCCTTTGTTGATGGCGATGTTTCGCCAAGTGATACTATCCGGAAAATGATAGAATCTTTGCCTGCTTTTTCAAAAGGTCATTTGCCGCTGCAAAAATTTTCAGGCGGGATTATGAAAATATACAATGATAGAGTAGAGTTAAATGATGTTGTAATTATCTCGGACAAAAATGGAAGATGGTCAATACCAATGCTACGTTATCTTTCAGCTCAGAAAAAATCTTCAGGCGAATATGCATATCGTAGTGGCAGTACGATACTAAAGGAGCTTGGGGCGGATACTATTGGCCAAATTACAGGTGCAGCAAATACAATACGCAGCAATATTATCAAACGGATGCGCAAAGAAAGTTGGGAGTGTCAGGAGCATGATGTTTTGGAGCATAAAACAAATGGCGGGTATAGGATTAATCCGTGGATAAAGGTGGAAATGTGGGAGTGAGGATACCGCCACGTCTCATATAAACATAACTACCTGTTGGATCAGTTCCTGCTCGAATCGATTTGATTCGATGATACGCAATTTTGACAAATTAAAACGTATTGGTCCAATTCTAAGGCTGTTGGGTAAATAATACCCCATCTCAAATTAGTCCATAATTTGTTTGCCACAATGTGGGCACAATTTTGTTTTTTTTCGATGACAGCTTATCTCCTCTACAAATCCGGCACCAAGAATTCCAGTAGGAAGAGCAAACATTCCAATTCCAAGAATGGCAATTACTGACGCTATTAGTTTTCCTGATTGTGTAACAGGGTAAACATCTCCATAACCAACCGTTGTTAAAGTAGCAACAGCCCACCACATTGTAGCCGGAATACTTGAGAAAGTTTCCGGCTGAACGCTGTTTTCAGTAAAGTACATTGCTGACGAAGCGATAATCAAAAGCAGAAGAAGCATAAAAACTGAACAGATTAATTGTTCTTTTTTTTGAATTAAAACTCGCTGCAGTAGCTTTATTGACTGTGAATATCTTCCAATTTTAGCAATACGAAATATCCGCATCATACGTACTGCTCTAAGGAAACGTAAATCAATTCCGACAAAAGGTAAATAAAAAGGAAGGATTGCAAATAAATCTATTAGAGCTAAAAAGCTAACTGAAAACCGTAATCGACCCGATATTGCTTTTCTATATGCCGGATTTTCAACACATGACCATATTCGCAAGATATATTCAATTGAAAATATTATTATAGATACATATTCAAAACTGCTGAATATTTTTGGTGCTATGCGATAAATACTCTCAACTGATTCTAAAATCAATGCAGCAACATTTAACCCAATCAAACTGATAATGAATATATCGAAATTTCTGCTCAAATTATCATTTGGTTTGGCGGGTTCCAGTATTTCGTAGATTCGTTTGCGTAAGACCATATAGCAATCCTTTTAGAACTAAAATATATACTGAATATTAGCCTTGCTTACGTTCATAATTAGTTGTTCAGCATCAAGCATTTTCTTTCCTCAGGATCATTCATTCGTTAAATCTGATGCCCAAGACTGCCCAGCTTGTAAGCTCTTAAAAATAGTACATAGACCGAATCATCCATTGTGTTTAGATTAGTCCTTTCAGTGTTCAAACATCTTGCAAAGTTTGGACTATCCCTTAAGAACCTTATCAACAACCACATCAAAAACAATTTTCAATGTATTTTCGTATAACTTCCAGAGGAAATCTGCAATTGCCTTTCCACCATTGTTATTATTTGTAATCATTCCTTTAAGCTTTTTTATTTCGGAGCCTTTCAGTAGCTTGCTTGTTTTTAAGTTGTCTATCACTACATCCAGCGCATCTTCAAGTCTCGCGAGAATAAACGCATTATTTCTTTTAGCTGGGGTTGCATACTCATCAAAAAAATCATTTAGTGAATAAGGAAAATATCGTCGTGGTCTTATCCCTAAAAAATGTTCTTTTCCAGCCTGGATGATTCCGTTAAATGTGTGAATGGCTTCATTAAACAAATTGACATATTTATGTTTGCAAAAAACATCATCATAAACCAGCAATAATTTAGTACAATATTCAGGTAAATCTCTTTTACGTTCATCTCCACTTCTTCTGTATTCAGGAGAATATTTTCGGATAAACATCTCACGCGTATTATCGCCAAAATTGCAATCGCTAAATATTTTTTCAAGACTGAGAGTGATTACATTCTGCTGCAAAAAAAAGGCAGTATTAGCTTTGGACAGTAGATATTTTACTGTTGAGGCATATCCTTTTAGGAGATTTTCAACTTCTACATCTTTCATTTGTCTTACTGCTGGCTGTTGTCTATTCTTTTTTATAATTAAATTCAGTTTATTGTTTAGTTCCTTTATATTCGACATCAAGGTTTGAAATTCTTTTCTGCATGTATCTGCATTTTCATCCGTTATAGCCCATTGCTCATTGTCTCTGCTTCTTTCTAATATCCCAATCCAACTAATAAAACAACTTTTTAAATCATCTAGGCGGTTGAGAAGCAAATACTTCTCTCTACTTTCTGGGCTAACTTTTTTGATTAGTTTCTCAACTAGTTTAATTTTTTCCAATAGTAATGAAATTCTTATGATGTCTTCATTCAACCATTTAGTTTCTGATTTGCAAGGATAACTATCTATGTGAAAATTATTATCTACATTCTGCAATAGCTCATTAACACCATCCTGTCCAGCATTTATTAGTCTTGGAGCAAGATAATCATCGAGTTTTTCTGTTAAACTTGTTTTTAATGTTTCCAATCTGATGAGTTCTATATCATCGAATTCAGTCTTATTTTTTGCTTTTTCTATTAAGTTGTATAAATCTTTTATGTAATTGTCTATCTCCGCAAGCAAAGCAGTGTTATCATCTGCTTGCCGATAAGCCCATTGCCTAAAAAGCTCGATGTAATAATTTATATATTGTAATGCTGTTGGCCACTTTTCTTCTCTACCATTGAGATAATTAAGGATTAATGGTTTATTGATTTCTTCATTGAGATTCCTTTCCTCAAAAAGTGAAACTACATGGCTTGGAATGCCTGCGTATTTGCCCCCTAACGTTCCATATCTTATAAAATCTTGGGTCATTTAGCCTTTCCTTATTGGTGGTTTAAGCAGTGACAAATTGGCAGGAAATATTAAAATCCATTGCCACTACTTGACTGATTAGCAGGATTATCTGCTATAGGAGCTATCTGTAGCCAAATATTTTCCGTTTGCTTTTGAATCTGTTCAATCAAATTCAACGGGACTCTATTCTGCATAAAACGTTCTTGGAGATTATACGCCATTTGTTCTAAAGGGCTATTACGATATCCAAATTGTAATATACCTGCTCCATATGCTAAAAGGAAATTGTTCACTCCGAGAGTTTTCCATTGTACAATATGTATTAATTCATGAAAAAATATATATTCGGGTTGAACTTCACGAATAAAGAATGTATTCTTATAGGTTATACCGTCTATTTGCATTTTCGACATTTCCGATAATTCAGAAATTCCGATCTGTTCAACGGGAGGAAATGGAATTTTAGAAATCTTTACAGTTTTTGTTTCTTCTAACAAGCCAGATGGAAAATATTTTGTTAGTTTTTGAAAACCTAATCTGCTAACCTTTACAGCATCATTTTGATGCTGTAATAATAAGTCTTCGATCCATTTCGTAATAGTCGGTAAAGCAATATACAATTTCTTGATTGTTGCGGCATCCATAATTTCTAAACCTCCTGTATATTGTTAAAATACTTTTGATTATTTTTGTTTGTAATAACCATTTTGTCATAATCATCGAAAGCATCTTTGAATCGCTTCCAAGCTTCGTCTGTAGATAATGGGAAAGGTAAGCTCTTATGCTTTTCGGCAACTTTATAAAATGTTTGTTTGAGATTGTCTCTTTCAATTTTTAAGTTTTCGATTAATTCTGTTATCCAGTCAATAACTGCTGGAGCTATGTCCCAGAATTGTACTTTTGTTTGAGTGGGGTTAAACTCGTCATGGTTATTAGCACCATTTAAGTCAAAAAGAGATACTTCTATAAAAATAGCTATTGCCTGTTTCATGAGGGTCTTGACCTTTGTTTGGTGATCGCTTTCTGCTGGATGTTCAAAATTTATCAAGATAAAAGAAGCCTCTTGCCATAAACCCCTTGCCATCTCAAGTTTGCAATTTCTGTATAAACCCCAGTTTCCTGCTTTTACATTTTCAGTTGATTGCCTATTTAACTCATCTAATTGCTTATGCCATTCTTGCTGTTTATCTTTTAGCCAATTCTCAGGTTCACGTCCATAACCAGGCCAGTATTGTTTTCGGATTTCTTCAGCTTCTGCTTCGGTTACTAATACTTGCTTTCCGTCTTGAGGTCTGGTTCGAACTCGGAAAAAATTACCACAATGAAGACACTTGCTTCGCCTTTTAGGTTTTATTTCAAGCAACTTGTTACAATATGGGCAGATTGGTTCAAAATTACCTAAAGGCTTCATCAGATCAGGGTTCTCCCCTGAAACTTTTTCTAAATATCCGCATTTAGGACACTTTAAATTTTCTCCTCGAAGTGATTCGGGAGCTTCCATAACTTCATTACATTTAGAACAAGAGAAACGAATCATTTTAAATCATTGCGAAAACGGAATTATTTAGCCGCTTGAATTAATGAATTTTAGCTAAAAGGAATTTTAAAGATAATTTCGGAGTAATCAAGATAAAATGTCTCAATTTAATAAAATATATTCTTTTAAAATAGAACTTTTTGTAGGATGTGCCTTAAAAGGCTATAAAAGTAAAAAACGGTTAGGAAGTTAAATTTTTTTAATGTTAAAATCTTGTATTTTTATTAATTTAGGGTAATATATAACTGTTTTCCAAGGTTGAAGAGAGAACAGGCTTATTGTGGTTTGTCAATGACGACAGAAAAAGGCATTACTGATAAAAAAATTAACGAGATTCCTATCGCAGTTATCGACTTTGAAACAACAGGTTTGAGCGCGGGTTATGATAGGGTTGTCGAAATATCAATCTTCAAAAAAGAACCCGGTAAAAAGGCATATCTTGCTTTTGATACTTTGATCAATCCTCTACGGCCAGTTTCAGCTAAAGAGATTCACGGAATCACAGACAATGATGTTAAAAACGCTCCGACTTTCAATGATATCGCAGGAAATTTTGTGGATGTCTTATCTGGTTGCGCTATTGCTGCGTACAATGTTTATTTCGATATTAAGTTCCTTGAGTTCGAACTTCGACAGAGTGGAATTGAATTTGTTCCTCCTCATTTTTGCTTGATGTATATGCGTCCGTTACTTGGTCTTGGAGAGCGGTGTAACCTTGAAACTGCTTGTCAGGAACATGGCATTAATTTTAATTATCAGTCTGCTCATATGGCTGCGTCCGATGCCGAAGCTTCGGCGAAACTTATGGAATATTATTTGAAGATCATATCAGATAAGAAGATATATACTTTTGGTGAACTTGCTAGTCTCAAATCTTATAAGTTTATGAACAGCTTTGGATATGCTCCTTTGCCAAAAGCTGAATTATTCCACCTTAAAAAAAGTGAAAAATATCTCTCAAGAGCTAATTATAAAACAGTAGTTTGTGATTCTGAAAGACAGGCTATAAATGAATACTGGGATGCATTACGTACTGTATTAGCAGACCTCGATATAACTGAACAGGAACTTCAATATGTTCTTGATATAAGGAGGAAAATCCAATTGCCAAAAGAAAAAATTCGAATGTTGCATGCAAAAATTTTTGCTTCCGGGATATCTCAATTTATCAGCGATCAAAATTTTGATGATAAAGAAGTATCGAAACTGGGGAAATTATTTAAATGTCTTTCAAAACTTGGATGGGCACCTGGAGAATGAAATCTGCTGTCAATTAGCAACTCAGATGTTGCATTTTTTAATTATGGTTATAACCAAAAAAATCATTAAAAGGGCTAAAATTTCTTATAAGGAATAGGAAATGAGGGAGAATACAGTTAAGGGATCTTTGATTGTTCTTTTTGTTAGTTGCTTTATCTTGTTTTGGATATTAGCTTCTTTCAGTGCATCTATTTATTTCATCACCTTTTTAATGGGCTTAGTCAGTATATTATTTTTAAGGCATAAATTTATAATAACTTTTTCTAAAAAAATATTATTAACAGTTTTATTTTTAATTTGTTTTATAATTGGTTATGAAAAAGGAATGCAGTTTTTTTTTCAAAGCATGCTTGTTTTTGGGGTCGTGGGGGTTTTAATTTGGAAATTTATTAAAGATCCTAATAAAGGAATTTCAATGAAAACAGCATTTTCATCAGTTGAAATAATAAAAAAAATCATTTCAAAACCTCAGCCTTATTTCTTAGGCAAAGGCACAAAAATTGAAATTGGAGGATATATCCTTGAAGATCCTTTAATTTATGTTGTCGATAGTAAAACCTATGAAGAGTTTGATGCCAGTCTTTTATGTTTGAGACAACCGGTCGGATTTCCACAACAAACCAATCAGCGAACTTTACCTTATTGGCCGTCTTTGAGTAATGCTGATCCAAATCAAGTGGCAACTTACGTTAATTGGCTTGCGACAGGAAGAAAAGACCCCAATATCGAATTGGGTTATGTGTTTATATGTTTTTATGGATTAGAACGTAGAGCTCTTGTTGATAGGAAAGATATACTTGATGTAGGGTATGAAGTTATAAGGCTATTGGGAATATATGGAAATTCAGGTTCGTTTAGAAATTATGCTACAGGGTTATTAATTCATCTAATTCTTTTGGGTATCCTAATGCCTAAAAGGAAATTAATTACAGCTTTAATGAATTATCAAGAAGGTTATCTTTCAGAAACGTTTCAGACAATGTTGCTTGGGTATTTGAGTAAAAATAACATACCTTTGCCAGACAATTGGGCGTTTTATCTTGCAAAACAGGACGAGAGGGTGGTTAGAAGTGTTGTTCTTACCAGAGCCTCGGAAGAATTTCAAAAGCTGTTTACGCTTCGATACAATGAAAAATGTGCAAATCAATTGATTCCTAAAAGTAATGGACATACCCATTGGATTGAATATCGTGCTGCATCACCGACTTTACTTCGAGGAGAAGGATTTGAGACAACAGTATCACCAGCAGAATGGCCTGTAATTGTTGAGTGGAAAAAACAATTTTCGCCAGTGGTCAAGCTTTTCAACGATTGTATAGAAGAATTAAAAGCTTATTCTCGAAAGACAGCACGGTCTACCATAGATAAATCGAAAGCTTTCACAGCATTGCCATCTGATCTTCAGCAAGAACTGAAGCATCCTCAACAGGATGAGTGGGATAAATTGTTAGAAAGTTATTCGAATGACTCAAAAATATGGTTAGTGCCTGTTGAAAAAATAGCTGACTTAAATAGAATTACATATCGACCAAAAATTTCTTTAAGTCAGTCAGAGCAAATAGCAAGGTTTGTTGAATCATTCGGCTTATCTATCGAGCCAGATCCGCGCTATACAGAAAAGCCCTTCCAATGGAAAGATTATGCCGCTATTTTGCGTTTGCCGGATAAGCCATATTTGCCTGAGACGAAAAATTATGCTTTAGTTAGCGTGATTGTGCCATTAGCAATCGAAGTATCGTTGGCCAGTGGAGAGTTGGAAGAAAAAGAGCAGCAAGTTATTGTTGAATTCTTGCAAGAACGTTTCATGTTAACGCGCAATGACCGTCTACGATTAGATGCTTTGATCGAGGTAAGTCTGAAAAATGAAATATCTTTATTGGGCATAAAATATAAGATTCAATATTTATTTAATGAAGTGCAATGCAAATCTATTGGTAAATTCCTTGTTATGATTGCAGGTTCTGTAAGTGGAATCTGCCCGAAAGAACTGGAGGCATTAGAAAAGATATTTGTTAAGGTGTTATGGTTATCAAAAGAACTTGTAAAAGAATTTGTTAATGAATTGGGTTATACGATAAATGAAGCGGAACGTTTAAGCATAAAAGGTATTAAAGGCTCACAAGGTGAGGTAATTCCGCCGAGAGTTGCAATATTAGACATAAATAAAATTAGAAAAATTCGCGAAGAAAGTATCGAAGCATCAAAGCTCTTAATTCAGGCAATGGAACAATCCGCCTCTGAAGCATCACATAGTGATATAGCTGTGATTAAAAATGAAACAGTAGTGATGCAAAATGAGAGCATCCGCAATATATCAAATATTTTAATATCTAATCATATTAAGCCATTTTTCCAGGAAATTATTACAAAAGAAAAATGGCCTAACGATGAAGTAAATGCTCTTGCTAGAAAACACAAGGTAACTATTTCAGCTGCTCTTGAGGAGATAAACACGTGGTCAGATGAGAATTTAGGAGATTTTCTAATTGAAGAAGGTGATAATTTAACTGTAAACAAAGAGTTACTCGATAATTTCGGAGGCAATTAATGAAAATAAAACATAGAGAAAGAACCGCAATTCTCCAGAGTTTGGCAGCAGGCGTTGTTCCCAAAATTGGTTTACAACATATTCAAGTTGGAAGAAAAAATGAGTTACAGGCACTGATCACTGATTTAATGAATATCGAAGATGGGTGTTCTTCCATTCGTTTTGTGATAGGGAGGTTTGGGAGTGGTAAGAGCTTTTTTCTTAACTTGGTAAGAACAGTTGCCATAGAACGTAAATTTGTGATTTTACAAGCGGATATTACAGTTGATCGTAGATTATATGGTTCAGGAGGTTCTGCAAGGGCTTTATATACAGAGTTGATTAAAAATATGTCCACTCGTGCTAAACCTGAAGGGGGAGCTCTGTCAGGTCTTATTGAAAAATTTGTTCTTGATATTCATAATGAACTAAATGGAACAAAAGATTTTGATAAGTTAGAAAATGCAGTAAAAACAAGGCTGCAGCCCTTATTGGATCTGACACATGGTATGAATTTAATTCGTGTATTGGCAAAATACGTAGAAGGATTTTCAACCAGTAATGACGATTTGATGAATGCTGCAACCCGCTGGTTACGCGGTGAATATGGTACCAAAACGGAAGCCAGGCAAGATCTTGATGTTAGGGATATTATAGAAGATGAGCATTTTTATGATATGCTTAAATTATGGGCAAAGTTTATTAAGCTTGCAGGTTACAGCGGTTTGTTTGTGAACTTAGATGAGCTTGTAGTTCTTTCAGAAAGACTAAATAATAGTGCTGCACGGGCCAAAAACTATGAGATGATTTTACATATTTTAAACGATTGTCTTCAAGGCCATGTTGAAGGACTGGGATTTTGTTTTGCTGGAACTGAGGATTTCTTATCTGACAGAAAACGTGGATTATTTAGCTATGAAGCGTTAGCAACCCGTTTAGCCGATAACCCTTTCTCAATTGAGGGAACTGTCGATACTAAAGGCCCCGTGATACGGCTTGAACCACTTAGCCGAGAAGATTTATTTGTTTTACTTGGCAGGATTGTCAATGTTCATTCAAATGAGTTTCCAGAAAAAACTATAATTAATGAAGATGGAATATTGAGGTTCATGAATCATTGTGAAAAGCGATTAGGGGCTGAATATTTTTTGACACCAAGAGATGCCGTTCAACAATTTGTAGGTTTGTTAAATGTAATGGAACAGAATCCAGACAAAGATATATCGTACTTTATTAAAGATGAAAATAAAAAAATTATTTTTAAAATAGATGAATCTACAGATTGTAAACCTGGAAATGATGAACTTGTTGATTTTAAACTTTAAACTATGACTTCAGCTTTTAATAGACTACATAGGTCCGTTCAGAACGTTTTATGGGATATGAAATGGACCCAGTTGTATCAATTCCAGGTGGACTCTATTAATGCTTGGTTTGACACCGAAAGCGATATTATACTTATGGCAAATACTGCTGCTGGTAAAACAGAAGCGGCTTTCTTGCCAATAATATCATCTTTAGCTGAAAATAACGGTTTCGGGTCAATTAGAGTCATTTATGTTGGACCTCTTAAGGCCTTAATAAATGACCAATTTCAAAGGTTGGAAGAATTATGTAACAGAACCGAAATCCCAGTTCATAGATGGCATGGAGATGTTGATAGCTCAAAGAAAGCAAAAATAATCAAATATCCTTCAGGTATATTGTTAATTACACCCGAATCTTTAGAGTCCTTATTGATGAAAGTAGGTCAAGACTCAAGAAGGATATTTTCAAACTTACAAGCTATAGTTATTGATGAATTACATGTGTTTTTAGATTCTGAGCGGGGGAGGCAATTAGCATCTTTGATTAACAGAATCGATGCATACAGGCAAGATTTAATTCGAGCGAGAAAAATAGGGTTATCTGCTACAATCGGCGATGTCGATATTGCACAAAAGTGGTTAGCAGGAAACCATGAAAATACTCCTTCACTTATTAAATCATCTCAGAGTAATGATGTTGAATTGTTAATCAAAACATTTATTGATGATTCTCCAGCAAGTTCCGATGGAGATGGTGATGAAATTATAAACAATAATTTAATATCTATTGCAAATCATGTTTTAACTCATCTTAACGGCAAAACCAATTTAGTATTCTGTAATAGCAAAACTCAAATAGAAGAATTAGCTGACAATTTAGCACAAATTTCTAAACAGAAAAAATTACCAAATCAATTCTTAGTTCATCATGGTTCATTAAGTAAAGCGTTTAGAGAATCTGTAGAATATGAATTAAAATCAGATCGTCCTTGCACGGCAATATGTAGCAGTACGTTGGAATTGGGTATTGATATTGGCGAAGTCGATGCAGTGGGGCAGATCGCACCACCACACAGCGTCAGTGCGTTGAAACAAAGAATGGGCAGAAGCGGTCGTAGAGAAGGGAAACCTTCTAAGTTGTATTTATATGTTCCTGTAAAAAAATGTAATGAAAAAACTATTTTGCCTGAAAGACTTTATCCCAATTTAGTTCAAGGATTGTCACTTATTTTACTCATGCTGGGACAGGAAGGTATAGGTAAATGGATAGAACCTCCTTTGTTATTTGAAAAGGATTATAGTACTCTTATACAGCAGATATTGAGCATTATTGTCGAAAAGGGGGGAATACAGGCAAGTAACTTATATAAGTTAGTATCGTTAAAACATGTATTTGGTAACATTTTACCAGACGAATTTTCTACGATTCTTAAAAGTTTGGGTGAATATGAATTAATTGAACAAGTTGAAGATGGAGATTTAATTTTAGGCTTAGAAGGAGAGAGGATTGTATCTCACTATGATTTTTTTGCTGCATTTGAAACTCCCAAAAATTATGAGGTTGTATCATCTTCTGGTGCTATTGGCCAAGTTGAAGGACGAGAAGGATTTTATCAGCCGGATAGTTATATATTATTAGGAGGAAAACGATGGAAGATAGTAGATGTTGATGAACGGCAGATGAAAATTTTAGTCGAAAAAGCTAAAGGCAAAAAGCTTGTTCAATGGCACGGAGGAGGTGGAAATATTCATGAAAATATTAGAAGAACAATGTATTACATTCTTCAAAAGAAAATTATACCGCCTTGGCTTGAAGCAAATTCAAAAATAGTTTTAGATTGGGCAATCCAGGAATTTCATCGAAATAATCTGGCCAATAATTACATAGTAAATGAAGGAAATCTTCTGCATCTATTTACTTGGACGAGCACTCGTGCCAACCATACACTTTATTTAGTATTTAGATCAGCAGGTTTGGCTGCCAGCGAGGTCACGGATCAGGGTATTGCAATTACCATTCAAAAATCTAACTTTTCAGCTATAGATGCCAAATTAATTTTAAAGGATTTCATGAACAGACATATGAACCCGGAAGACCTATGTTCTTCTGTGTTTTCGGAAGATATTCCTGCGGTAGGTAAGCACGGAAGTTATCTATCTTCGGGATTAAAGGCAAAAGCATATGCCGCCAAATATATTGACATGGATGAAGCTTTAAAAATTGTTAAATTAATACTTAAAAAGTAAATTGTTAAATGGCAAAAAAAAATAATTTTAGAATGAATAATCTATGAAAATTAAAAAAATTAGAATCGAAAAATATTGTAATCAAAAAGATAAAAGAGAGGTTTAAGAGAAATGAAAAAAATGACTGTTTCAATCCTGCTTTATTTAGTCCTGTTATTTCCATTAAATATTTACGGGCACAGTGGAAGAACTGATTCCCAAGGTGGGCACTATAATAGAAAAACTGGTGAATATCACTATCACAATTCAGGTTCGCGTACTTCTTCCTCTGGAACGCTCAATCCCGCTGCTATAGATAGAGTAGCCGCTTCGCCAAAACCGGTAAAAACAGATAGAACTGATAATGATAATCAGTCGAAAAATTACAGTCCGAAATTGTCTCATTAAGATTTAAACTCAGAAACCAAACTGAACTTACGAATCAATTGACAAACCGATGCAATCTATTGGAAAAAAACAACAAGATAATTAAACAGGCTCTGAATGATGCAAATGTCCCATTGCCAAAACTATCTGAAGAGTCTGAACGGATAAGTGGACATTCAATTTCACATGCCACCAATAATGTTATAGGGATTACTGAAAGCCATTGGCAAGTTGCATTAAATAAAAAAACATTTAATGGAAAAATGGAAGTTACTGTTGCAACAGGTCGGATCGATATAGTTACTGATACGCAAGTAATTGAAGTTGATAAAATATCAAAATATGCAGAAGGAATTGCACAGGCATTGAAATATGCGGACGCAACTGGTAAACAGCCAGTCTTGGCCGTGTATATTGATGGTGAAAAAGAAGGTTATAAATTATTGCAAGAAGCAGGCAAAAGTTGCAAAGAGAATGGGGTGATACTTGTATTGGCAAACAGCTATGTAAGCGTCAGTGACTTCATAGAATTGTTGACAGAGGCTGGTAAGTTGTGTTCTGAACAGCTGCCTGAATCCGCAGGTACGTTACCTGCGTTCAGAACTGAGTCAATATCAGAAAATGTACAAGACAAAACAATTCAAGAAGTTGAATTAAAATACTGGATAACAAACAGTTCAGGTATAAGGCATAATAGTTCGTGCCGCTACTATGAAAATTCAAATGGTAGAAAATGTTCAAAAAATGAAGGCAGAGCGTGTAAAATTTGTGGAGGCTGAAAAATGAAAGAAAGAATTGAAACGTTCGTGCCAATTATTATTGCAGTTGTTCTTTTAGTTTCTTCAATTTCAAATGCACATTCAGGAGGAACAGATAGTAGAGGGCGGCCACCATGTCAGAAGAACTGGTGAGTATCATTTTCACCATGGTCTATGTCCTTATGTAAATAGTAACCATAATAAACAAAGTAACAATAAATCAGATTTCTTAAGATTAATACCATTAGGACTGATGGCCTTAATTGGTGGAGCAGCAATGGTAAATAAATATCATAAATAAAACTATATTGCTATTATAACTAATATCCTTGTACAAAAGAATGGTTCTAAAAGTTAATTAAGTAAATAATTACTTTCTATGAGGGTATTTATTTTTCGAAGTTCAGAGAATTTCATATATCTATAGCTTTGAGGAGGGGTAAAGCCGGGAAATAGTCCCCTTAATTTCTTAAGGGAAATTGGGCAATCAAAAAGAGAGACGTTTTTAATCATAATTCCATAACCGATATCTGAACCTTCATAATAACTAAAAAAGTCATCTTTTGTAATGCCTGATGACGAACCGACTTTTTTCCATAATTTATCGGGTGTATCTTTTATAACATTTGAGACTTCAAATACTCCCATCAATTCCATTATAGGTGAAGACACATAGACCAGAACTTTATCGCCATCTTGTAGCCTAGGGCGAACTTTTCTTAATTCAACTGATTTATCATAATTAAATATTTTGGTGGCATACGTAGGTTTAATAGACAGCAAAAGAGCTTCATTTCCCATCAAAACATTCCTTCTGAATATATTTTCAAAAAAACATCATTTCTAATCGGCTGGGGCTGTTGTATCTGGTATTTCTGGGACATTTCAAGAAATATATTATTTAGCCTTTTTAACTTTATCGGCTTTTTGAGCAGTTCTGTATTAGTAAATTTTAAGACCATTATATCATTATTAATATCACCTTTTGCCTTTTCAAGAACATTCTCCCATTGGTATATCCCAAAACGCTGATGTTTACGAAACAAATCTTTTGGTTTGCCAACTTGGACTTCTTCTAATAATGAACAAGCTCTTACATTTTGGCTAAATCCACTTTCATCTCCACTTACATACCATAAAAGTCTTGCGGGGAAAGTAATTTTCGGACCATGTGCAGAGCGGTAATAAATCATCGTGTCATTTAAAGCTAATTCAGTTTTTCTTCCAAATAACAATGCAATTCTATGCTCAAACAATTCTTGTGCCCATTTCGATTGTATTGGTACGGTATAACAAGGCATATAACCATCCTCCAATTTTAGAGGAAAGTGATAATGTTCTACTGAAGCGACAAAGTCATATGACTTAATGTTATTCTTATCTTTAATTAAATTAGCCCAGTCTTCAAGCCCTTCATATTCAACCTCTATGTTATCACTTTGTGCAAGAATTTTGTCAGCAACTTGAGCCGAATTCAATATATATGGTAGGTTAATTTTAACATGTCCGTTCAGGCATTCAAAAAAACCAAATGCAAATATGATTTCTTTGATTACTTTATTAATGTTTTGATCTGAAATTCGTGTTATATACTTTTTTGAATCGATACTAAACTTTATACAATCTCGTATAATTTGCCGAGCCAATGTAAATCCTTTGATGTTTTCTACAACTCTCAATATAGGAATTTCAATTTCAGGATTTTGCTCTTGAGGGACAGATTTTGCAATTAATCCTATTGGATTATTGTCTTCTGTAATAACATGCAAGGTGTATTGCAGAGGATTTAAAACAGAATGGATTGTATGCCTGAATTGATTTTTTCTTTCCAAAGAAGGATTCTGAAAGATAGTAATCAAATTTTCTATTTCATCGGCTTTAGCTAATGAAAGTTGGATAGGAGTACCAATAAAACGAGATGGCTCATAATTACCTATTCCACATAATTCGTCAATTTTTATAATGAATTGTGCTGGTCTCAATATTGTTAAATTATATTTATGTTTTAATGTCTCAAAGCTTGAAGATATTAGCTTTTCATCGTTTGTAACAAAATATTCCGCTCCAAAACCTATTGCCCATGCCATGTGTTTTAAATCGGATTTATCTTGGTCTGATTGTTTTTCTGGAAATAGAAGATTTAGTTCGGAATTTATCCTATCAAAGTCTAAGGCAGAGCAGTCAGCTTGATAAAATGATTGTGCTTGTGCTCGATTTTTTGTTTGTATTGTATCATCTTTTTTTCTATGAATTTCATTATAAAGTTCTGGAGTTATGAATAATTCCACATTATCATCTATCCAGAGACGTTTGAGCCTGAATGTTGGTGCGTTATTTTCGTTTTCTTCTTTAACAAATTCATAAACAATGTTTGCGTCTATGACAGCAGAGATTTTTTCTTGCTTTAACTTTTGGGCGGTAGAACTGAATAAATCTGGTTTACCATTACCCCTCCACCAAGTTATCAATTTTTTAGAGCCTTTGCCTCTGCCAGAAGTCTGTGTCAAATAGCTAAAGCCAAATTTTTCCCAAAAATGAGAATTAAAATAATCTTCTCTGCATTTCAATGCAATACCAGCAGTATGTTTCGTATGTTGAATTAAAAAATCAACTAATTGTTTTGCAACACCTCGGCCTCTTTTATTAGCATCAACGCAAAGGTGGGTAATGGCTGTTTTATTTTTTGTAATTCTATAGAGTAAATAACCGCAGCATATATCTGTTTCATCAACTGCAATTATTATTAATTTTTTATTTTTATGTTCTTCAAAAGCTCCTTTTGGGAAAAAACCCAAGCGGCTTGCGTCTTTTTTCCATAGATCTTGAACCTGATTTAAATGTTTCTCAGTTTTAAGAACTTCAATATTAACTTGATTATTTGTTATTGATGTCAAGTATTACTTCCTCATTTTCATTCTTTTATAGATTCATAAAGCCATACAACATGAAGAGCAACAGCATTAGTTTTTATTATATTGATTTATTAATTATTTCATTAAGTCCCTTTATAGCTTCTATTCCATTTACGATATTGTTTTTATTGCTTATGGTCAACTATTTTCCTTCATGCCAGTTTCAATCTATCAAGCGGATACCATGTGGCATATTTTTTGACTACTTTAATTATTTTTTCATCATGCCATGGATTTATAAAATCGATAATTTTATCTTCGGGTGGAAAACAACTGTGGCAATATTTTGGAGTCATATCTTTGGGGACAATTCCACAATAATCCGTACCCTTGAGCATCTGTAGCAATTCTTGGGCGTCTGCTAATACAAATGGAATTTTATTTTCAGATAATGCGATTGTCATTCTCGCCGTTTCTACGACTCGCACTCTGCTTGATCCAGCCAAGTATAGTTGCCATCCATGTGGTTTCTTTTGGACTATCAAAGAAATATGTGTTGAATTGCCACCCTTGCAGATTTCCCATGGATGGCCTCCAATATGTGATTTATCACGATACCAATCGCTGAATGCCTTTTCTGAATTTCCTGGGATATCAATAAGTCCTGCATTTCTTCCATCAGCCATTTTTTTGTATTTAGATCGAGATGTCTCGGATTGTTTGTTTTTAAAATAGCCATTGGCATCATAGCATAATTGACAATAGTGAAAAAACTTATCTGCGGTCATGGCAGGGATTACGGCTTCTGTATCCATTTTACTAAGAGCGATCTCAAACTGTCTAAGATGTGTTTCTCCCAGTGCTACATCCAATCGTTCTATCTCTGGTATATGTTCCCATAGCTCAAGTCGTTTGATCTTACCGAATCTTTTATGTAATGGCAGATTATCAATAATATATTCATTGTAGGCATCAATGTCTCTCGAAGCAGTAAGGATCTCAGTTTTAATATTTGACTGAACCCACAATAGGAATGCAACCAGTTTATCATCTTCAAATGATATACCAGATATTTGACCGGTCTCAATATTCAATTGGAAAACCAGCTTAGGTTCAAAAATAAAAATATAGATATTTTGATATACGCGAAAGGATACTTTGTGCCATATAATTTCTTCAGGATAATAACTTTCGCTCAGGGATTTGAGTTCGGCTCGGTTTTTGATTTCGCCGGACTCTATCATCTCTTCATATTCCTCTTTATTGATAAATGCAGACATTGGCCCGCGTTTTGAGCGAATCCACAATGACCAAACCTTATCCTGGCCATCCAATTGGGGTTGTATCACTTGCAGACTTTGATGTAATTGTTCCAGTATTGCAGTTATTTTCTTCGATACGCACGAATTATTCCGCCGATTGTAAGTACCGAAATCAGTACCGGCATATCTTTCGATGATTCCATCGATTTGTGGCGTATAAAACTTTTTTTTCATTATTTAAACGGACCTATCAGAAAATGCGAACGCCGAAATTGTATATAGAGATTTCGGATGGCGGTCATTTCTTTGCCTTTTGAATTACAGGCCAGAGCCGAGTTTGCAAATAGTTGATAATCTCTGATAATTTCAGTCCTGAATCGGAAAGATTACTGCGATTCAAAAAAGCTTTCCACTGTATTTCTTTCGTACTATCTTCCAAAAACTCCAGGCTCAATCCCACAGGTAATTGCTGCGGCAGTTCTACCTTTCGCCTGTTAAATGTTGCCTTGATCGCTTGTGCCAACAAATCGTTATCTATATTCATATGGTTTAGAAGAATGTATATATCGTAAAAATCTTTCATCCGGCTGTTCATAATGCCATGCACAACCATCGCGTTAATCTTTTCAGCAATCACAGTAGCAGGATGGTATGCTCTTATTCTTGGAGCGGGCAAATCTAAAATGGTTGGATATACAATTTCCTCCGGAGCAGGTATTATAGCATCTCCCAATCCGATATCTATTTGAAGAGGAATTCTCCCATTGCCCAGAAAAGCTAATAGGTGTATCCGTGTTCCCAAATATTCCTGATCATCACGTATATCTTCTGTCTGTATCGAGCCTGCGTCGAATCTCAAACCATCGTCCTCGAACACTACATCACAGGCATCTGAAAATAATTGTTTCAATTGTTGATTAGATGGATTACCAAACCCAAGCAAATCAATGTCGCGGGTTGGCCGTCCGGGAACTTCGTGCCATAAAGCAAAAAGCATTGCGCCTTTTAGTACAAATACATCTGAATGATTGGAAAGCATGATCCTATAAAGCAATCGTTCCAGTCCATACCTGACCAATATGCTATTGAAATTCTCGCCGGTTTTATCCCGAACGTTCAGTAATCGTTGATGAATAGATTGTGCAATGCCAGCTTTGTTCATTTGCTCATTTCCAGATAAGGACGAATTACGTTGGTCATGCGGCATATTTTTGCATATCGCCAAATTTCATCGCGAGTCGCTTTCTTTTGTTTTAGAGAATCGACAAGAGCTTCGCGAGCCACATCAATTCCTATTTTATTACGGAATTTAAAACAATCGACCACCGTTTTGGCTGGGCAATAAACACGAACAGAAAGCCCTTCTTTTTTGTGTGTTTCTATACCTTCAGAAAATGCCTTTCCAGTAAGTTTAACGATACGCACGTTCGGTGATTTGGGCTTTGAAGCATTGCTCTCGATAGCTACCCATGTTTTGAATGGCATTTGGGTTGTTATTTCATGGAACTGTAGAGCCGATAGAAGGCAAATAACACTGCTGGGCGCTGACGTCATCACGTCTGCAAATGCTTCAAATGACAAATAGTTTCCAGCCAGAGTATATACTCCGCGGGTAACTCGACGAAGGGTACCACGATTAGCCATATAATGCAGCATGGTTCGAGGTATCCCGGCTTTTTTCAGGTCTGCGGCTGAACTCGATCCTTTGGCTTTTATAATATTAATTACTTTTTCTTTGTTCATTTTTACCTACAAAGCACTTTTAGTCCCTAAATGATAACAAGTAGGGATTGTTTGTCAAAGTATTTTATAGTTGTTTCGATTTCTTTAAAAAAGTTGTATCTTTTCATATTTATCTTCCCCCCTGTTCCAATATGGATTTTGGTGGATGAATTTGGGAAGTGCATTTTATTATTCTATTCGTTTTGGTACCATACATAACAATGACATTATATCTTGTCATCATATTGTATCGGCTATTATATGACAGGTCGCAGAACAGCAGGGAATGCAAGAAAATTTGCGCGATGAGCACGAGGGGAGTGTAAAAGTATTATCGGCAATATAACGGCAATAAAGGCGATATTTCTGTTGAGGGCACTGTGAAAATACAGTTCTTATGCCTCGAAAATCAGAGTTATTGTGGAAACCATTATATTCGATAAACCCCGCAATTGTGCGTGTCTGATGCAAATTGAAGCGGCCAAGGCCGTGGTAGAAAACACACCTCTTTCACCTGCTGTTGAGGCTGAACTTCGATACAAGGCGCGTGTGCGTTCAACGCATTATTCCACACGCATTGAGGGTAATCGCCTTACCTTAAAAGAGGCACAGGATGTTATCGAGAAAAAAAAGACAAATCTGCATGGCCATCAGCGGGATGTTAAAGAAGTGCGTAATTACTGGGATGCATTACTCAAAGTTGAGGATTGGGCAGCCAGAAAGGTTGATTTCAGCGAGGATTTGATCCGACGACTTCACGCTATTGTCGAGAAAGGGTTGCGTTCAAAACCAACAGCCTACCGTGATGGTCAAAATGTTATTCGCGATTCACAGTCTGGGGGCATTGTGTATATGCCGCCGGAGGCAAAAGATGTCCCTGCACTTATGTCGGCGATGGTGCGGTGGATATGCAAGGTGGAAAAAGAGAATCTCCCTGTGCCAATTATCGCGGCTCTTGTGCATTATCAGTTTGTGACCATTCATCCCTATTATGATGGCAATGGCCGTACGGCCCGGCTTTTGGCGACATTTATCCTGCAGCAGGGCGGGTATGGATTGCATGGCTTCTTTTCTATGGAGGAACATCATGCCCGTGATCTTGCCAGCTACTATGATTCACTTGTAGTGCATCAGCACCACAACTATTATTATGGCCGTGCAGAAGCGGAACTGACAGGATGGGTCGAATATTTCATATTGCTTCTTGCAAAGGTGTTTACGCAGGCAAAAGATGAAGCCCTTCGGCTCGGCAAAACAGGCATTCCTTCTGAGCCGGAAAAACTTCGACGGCTCGATCACCGGGCACGTGTTGTATTGGCATTGTTTGCCAAAAAGAACTATATTACTGCTAAAGATGCAGCCGAGATATTTGGGCTTTCTATCGGACTTTCAGATTAAGTTAGTTGATATAACAGCCGATTTAATAAAATTGCAAGATTTATAGGTGTTATAAATGGAACAAAAAAAACTCGAATACGCTAATGAGAAAATCCATATACCTATAATTGTTCCTGCGACCATTGCGATCTTACTGCTGCTGGCTGGCGCTATTGCAAGTTTATATGTGATGCAGGAACGATATTTGACTTCAAACACAAATGAATTAATAAATGCAGCCGAAAAATCCTTTTACGGTCAACTGAATAAAGATGCTGTGAGTATCTGCGGCATAATGGACTTTGTAAAGGAAGACAGGCAACTTCAAAATATATGGCTTTCCCAAGACCGCCAGCTATTACTGAATTATTCAGAGCCGATTTTCAAAAAGATTGAGTCTAAATATGACATAACGCACTTTTACTTTCATAGTATGGATAAAATTAATTTTCTGCGAGTTCATCAGCCTGCGCGATATGGGGACACCATAGACCGTTTTACTTTAACTAATGCAGCTAATGATAAAAAAATCTGCTGGGGAATTGAATTGGGGCCATTGGGGACATTTACTTTGCGCGTGGTTGAACCATGGTATATTAACGGTAGTCTTACAGGTTTTCTGGAAATGGGAAAAGAAATTTCGTATATAATGCCAGAAATTAATAAGACATTCCAAATTGAATCATTCCATATCATTAACAAAACTTATCTTGACAAAACTCAATGGCAGCAGGGTATGAAAATGCTCGGATTCAACGGCAACTGGGATGCTTTTCAGGATTATGCTGCTATTGATTATAACTCGAGTGATTTGCAGGGAGCAATGACTAAGATAATAGCACATCCGCATAATCAACATAAAAAAATGTTGTTTGAATCTCGAATTAAAGGAAGGGATTATTATGTTGGCTTTGTTTCCCTTATTGATGCCGGAGGCAGGCAGGTCGGTGATATTGTTATTATGAAGAATATTACACCTGAAAAAACAACAATCAGAATTTTTACGCTTATTATAGCGGTTTTCGGAAGTATTATTGGAGGACTTCTACTAACATTGTTTAGTTTACATGTTCGTCGAATTGAGCGTAAACTCAGCAGTACTTATGCTGAATTGAGAGGAGAAATAAATAAGCGTAAAAATACACAGGAACAGCTTCATCGGGCATATGAACAGATGGAGGGCAAGGTTAAAGAGCGAACAACAGAGCTAAGCGATGAAATTGCAGTGCGTAAAAAAGCTGAAGATGCTCTGATAAATCTCAATAGTCAGCTTGAAAGGACGATAAAGAAACTAACAGCCGCAAATTACGAACTTGAAGAGTTTACTCGCATAACAGCTCATGATTTAAAATCGCCTTTGCGGGCGATAGGAAGTCTGGCAGGAATAATGCACACTGATTATGGAGAAAAGCTTGACCCGCAAGGCAGAGAATTGCTTGACATAATAATAGCTCGCAGTATACGAATGGATAAGCAGCTTAGCGGTGTTTTGAGATATTCTGAAATACATCGCGGAAGCGAGCAGGAACAAGCTGTTGACCTGAACATATTATTGCATCAGATGGTAAATGATTTTGCAGTGCCTGCTGATATTGAAGTTATAATAGAAAACCAGTTACCCGTAATCCTATGTGAAATTGATCTCATAAAACAACTTTTTGAATGTCTGCTGAATAATGCGGTAAAATTTATGGATAAACCCAAAGGTTGGATACGAATTGCTTGCAGTGAGCAGGAAGATTTTTGGAAGTTTAAAATAGAGGATAATGGTCCGGGGATTGATAATAAATATTTTGACAAGATTTTCAAGATTTTTCACAAACTTAGCAGGTCTGATGAATTTGAATCCACGGGTATCGGCCTTGCCATAGCCAAGAAGATTGTTGAAGAATACGGTGGCAGAATCTGGGTAGAATCCGAGATTAGCAAAGGTAGCACATTTCTCTTTACTTTTTCAAAAAAGCACGCATGCATGGAAAAACAAACATCGACTGAAAAAGTTAGCAACTTTCAAAAATAGGTATAAATTAAAATTCGGGAAAGGCCGATAATCATATGTTTTTTTAGCCGTTGAATTAATTAATTACGCAAGTTAAACATTTTTCTTGCGCAGAAACATCTCTTCTAATTTGGGTAAATATATTTGCCGATTATAAAGTAATGGGCCGGATATTGTATAAGTTCGGTTGGCGTATGAAATGAAAAAATGAAATATAGCAGAAAAAATCTTATTTTGGCGGCATTATTTTTAGTGCCTTTTATATTTTACCCGTTTTCCGTAAGAGCTTCCTGGGTAAGTAATAGTGACATCCACTCTTTGTTGGAATTTTTTGCAGCTGCTCTTGCACTGATAACTGCTTCTATAATTCTTATACAATTCTTTGCTACAGGATATCTCACATTTTTGTTTCTTTCGCTGGGGTTTACTTTGCAAGGATCTGAAGATTTCATACATGCCGTATATTCCTTTGTAAGAATCTGGCCAACCGAACAAATTGGCATGATTAATTTTATGCCGGGTACTTATGTGGCAGGGCGATTAGTTCTTGTAACATTTTGTATAATAGGTTTAGCTGTGGCAAAACTTCCCCCTGTTCACATAGAAAACAGGGTTAAATACGCAATAAAATGTAATATTATTGGTTTTGTTATCTCAGCGTTGGCGACGATAGGAATTGTCGGGCTTCCTCTGCCAAAGTTAATATTTCCAGGTCATTTAATTAGCAGGCCAATTGATTTGGTTGTGGCTATCATTTATCTCGTTACATTCATCTTATTTGTACGACTTTATCGTTTTAACGATAAATACCATACTCCTTTTGAATTCAGCATGATTGCTTCACTTATTTTTGGTTTTGCTGCTCAATTATATATGGTTCACTCTCAGCAATTATATGATGCTCAGTTTAATATGTCTCATATAGCTAAAATTGTCAGTTATATCTTTCCTATTTTTGGAATAAGCGCTGGTATTTTTGGTATGTATAGAAAGCAGGAACATTTAAACGCATGTTTGCTTGAAGATGTCGCCAATAGAAAAAAAACGGAGGAAAAATTACGGCAGGAGATGAAATTTCACACGCTGTTTGATTCCACAAGCGATGCTATAATGTTGCTGGACGAAAGAGGTATTTTTGATTGCAATAATGCGGCCTTGAAACTTTTTGGATATTCCAACAAAGAGGAATTTTGTACGAAAAATCCTGCCGATTTATCTCCTCTAAAGCAACCCTGTGGTACAGATTCTGTGACTATGGCTAACCGGCAAAATGCTTTAACAATGGAAAAGGGCACTAATCATTTCGAGTGGCTGCACAAACGGAATGATACAGGCAGAGAATTTTCTGCCGATGTACTGCTTAATGTCATAGAACTGGATGGCAGAAAAGTTATTCACGCAGTTACCCGCGATATTACTGAACAAAAACAAGCACAGGAAAGAATAAATAATTCGCAAAAGCTGTTGCAGAGAATTGTTAATCTTCTTCCTGAAAGAATATTCTGGAAAGACAAAAACTTAAGGTATCTTGGCTGTAACGAAATTTTTGCTAAAGATGCTGGTAAAAACAGCCCGGAAGAATTAGTTGGCAAAGATGATTTTCAGATGGGCTGGAAAGAGCAGGCAGAAATTTATCGAGCTGATGACCAAAACGTTATAGAATCAGGAAAGTCAAAGCTTAATTTTGAAGAACCTCAAACTACTCCCTCTGGAGGGGAAATCTGGTTAAGAACAAGCAAAGTGCCATTAACGGATTTGCACGGAAATACAATCGGTGTTTTAGGGACTTACGGAGATATTACCGAACAAAAACAGGCTCAAGAAGAGATGAAAAATCTGAATAAAAAACTTGAAGATGCCAATCAGGAATTGAAACATTTCGTTTATATCGCCTCGCATGATTTGAGAGAGCCGCTTCGAAAAATTTCGGCCTTCGGTATTATGCTCGAAAAATCTCTAAATGGGAAACTTGACGAGGCTGATACGGAGAATCTTAATTTTATGATTGACGGGGCAAACCGGATGACGCAAATGATAGAAGGTCTCCTTGCATATTCAAGGGTAAGCACTAAAACACAACCTGTCGAATTAATTGATCTAAATGAAATGGTCCGGCAAATTGAGCATTTTGAACTTTCTGTATTACTTGAGGAAAGGCAGGCGAGTATAGAAGTGCCACAAACTCTGCCATCTATAAAAGGCGATCCCACCCAAATACGACAACTTATCCAAAATCTAATCGCTAATGGCATAAAATATCAGAAAAAAGGCAACAAGCCACATATAGAAATCACGTCGAAACCTGCAAGTGATGGTATGGTAAAAATAGCTGTTAGCGACAATGGTATAGGCATTAAACCTGAATATCTGAGTTCCATATTTGGGATGTTCAAGCGTCTGCATTCAAGAAGCGAATACGAAGGCACAGGTATTGGCCTTGCCGTTTGTAAGAAGATAGTTGAACGACATGGTGGACAAATAGGAATTGAATCTCAGCCTGATGTAGGCTCTACATTTTGGTTTACCATACCAGCAATAAACAAGCAAAATGCTATATCTGATGATAATCTTGTTGATGAAGCTATAAAATCTACAGTCTGATTTGGTAAAGGTGGCACAGTTGAAGGCAAGCAATAAAATTAAATTCCTATAGAGTTAATATACAAAGATGGGCAAGATAAAACTACCAAAACGGATAAATGGTGCATGGCAACTTTTGTAACGCGATATGCTATACTTTGCTTTATTTAAATGAGCCCCAACGTATGCCGCAAAGCCTGAGCATCAAGCGTTCGCACACGTTCATCTTCTTTTTCAATTCCAGTAGCGGCAAGGTCCGGGTCAAAAATACCAACCATTGAATCGGGCATATCAAACAGTGATAGGGCGGCAGAGAGGCGAGTAGGTAGTGCAAGGAATATTTCGGATGCGCCAGATAGCTGATGAAAATTTATCTTACAAGAATTAAGTACAAGTATGTGGATTATTTTTTTGGCAAATGCGGCTAAAGTGTGATATGTTTGAAGCATAGCATGGATTTAGGATTGCCCTTATGTAAGAAGTTTTTGTATCCTCATTTATTGCATTGATTCAAGGTTTCTTGAGATTGTCTTCAATACATGCTGTTATTTTCTCTATCATTCTTTTCGTTGGCTCGTGTTTTTCTTTTTCGAGATACCTCATTGTACCTTTATCTATGCCAATTTTATCTGCCATTTGTTTTTGGGTAAGGCCATGAATTTGGCGATAAACACGAATTTCTTCGCCAAAAGTATTGGGTGTAAATAAATCTTTGGGAGTGTATCCTAAGAAATCGATTATTTTAGGTATATACCTTGGTCTTGGCCCAGAACGATTATGTTCCCAGTTTGCTATGGATAACTTATCTGTGCCAATCATTTCCGCAGTTTGTTGTCGGTCGAGTTTCAAATCAAGTCGTCTCTTTAGAACATGGTCTCCTAAAGTTATTAAGGGGCGGGAGGATGGATACGAAGGGGCAAATATTTGCGTTCCCATTTTACACCTAAAGCTATAAGTCTTTGGTAAATAAGGACATATATTCGCAAGGGATTGTAAGTTCTGTACCGCACGTGTGTCCCTGCGGATACTTTGGTTCGCAGCAGAAAAAATGCAAATGCACACCAAATCAGATTGAACGCTATATGGCAAAAATTTCAGGCCCGATGCTCGACAGGATTGATATTCATATCGATGTGCCCAGCGTTACATTCAGCAAGCTGCGGTCAAAACAGGAATCTATCAGTTCGGCGGAAATCAGGGAACGTGTGATTGCCGCAAGAGAAATTCAGCGAAAGAGATATGGAGAAAAAAAGACAACTACGAATGCGACAATGACGCACAGGCAGGTATCGAAACATTGCGGTTTGGATGAATCTGCAGAAATGGTTTTGAAAAATGCAATGATGGAATTTGGATTGTCTGCTCGGGCGCACGATAAAATCTGCAAAGTGGCCAGAACTATCGCAGATTTGACAGATGAGGAAAATATATCAGCCGAACATGTCGCAGAGGCAGTCAGTTACCGAAAACTGGATAGAAGTTTGTGATATATATCTTTTTACATTAGGCTATAAATTGTTAGGGGGTAACAAAATAAATTCATTTTAGTTATCTACGGATTGTCAACCGCAACTCTTCATCGAGCTAATGGCAACTTGCCGTCGGAAGAAATGGCACGTATAGTCTCTGAAATTAAGAGAGTTTAACGGGTATCCAGTTTATTAAATAAATTGGGCGATCTTTGTTCAACTTTGTATAATAATTCCAATTTATATGAATAATGTAATTTTCTTAACTTTGCATTACGACGTATAATAATGTTAATTAAATAGGAATTGTAATGCATTTCTGGCAATTTGTGTTCTTGCGGACAAACTTATCGTATAATATAAAATAAGTATGAAGAAACCTGCAAGCACATTAACTGAACAGAATTTATCGACAAATTGCTATCAAGTTGTAAAAGGAGAATTTGATGTTTAATAAAAAAATGCTGGTTTGCGCTACTGTATTTTTATGTACATTTTTCAACATAGCAACAAGTGAAACCGTTTATCTCGATGAAGCGTTTTCAGTCAGCGGCCAAACACTAACCAGTGATCCTGCGGGAAAGTTCACGCTTAGTTCGGGAAATTCCAACAACGCACATTTCAGGGAAACTTCTGTTGGCGGCAGGAGCGGGATTTTTGCGGAATTGCAAATGGTTGGGACAACGGGAAATCAAACAACTGAAATCAGACGCGCATTTGATTTAGCTGTAAATTCCAAGGTAAAAAAATATTCCTGCAATTTCGATATTTATGTTGATTCAGGCTGGGATCCTGAAAATGATAATCGCTGTGAAATTTACTTTACACACGATAATACTCAAATGTTTGTATGGGATGTGCGCGGGCACGGTATTGTTGTAAATGCAAAGCGAGCTACTGACGGCGTCTGGGTACAGAAATATGTTCAGTATCCACAAACCAGACCATCAGGCTGGGATAATATTAAATTTGTTATAGAGACAGGCATCAGTTCCGCGACTTTAACAGTTTACAGAAATGATATTCAGTTATGTCAATATTCAGGCGCGGATGCGATAGGATTGCCGGAGGATTCGAATGCTCAATTTGTAAATGGTATGTCGTATGTAATAAAGGTTAAAGATGCCGGTCCGAGCAATGACCCAAAAATATACTTGAGTAATCTTTCTGTAAAAACGCTCGAACCCATATCATACTATCCCAAATTCAACAATCCTTCAACTCTTTATGTGACAACATGGAATATCAACGATGGAGTTATTCCGATTGAACACAAATATATTGCCATGACGCTTGCAGGTATAATGTGCAAACAAACAGGCACTCCGCAGTTATGTTTAAGATTTTCATGGCCGGCATGGCAATGGGAACAGGATCTTATAAATAGAGCACCAAGTATGGGAATAACGGTACAAAATGTTCCGACTTTTCCATGGGGATTGGTTAGCAATTTCAAAAGTTATATTTCCGGTTACGTGCTTTATAATCCAACGAGCGAATTGGAAGTAAGCAAAGCTGTAAATCTTGCCGGCATGCTCAATGCTATTCCTTGCGCAAATACTCCTGCTGAAATAGCAAGCGCAACATCACGAGGATTAGCTCAGGTCGGCGATGTTAGAAACATGACGGAAAGAGATGTTTTTGAAGTTAATCCATCATATTGGTCTAATATTATGATTGGAGGAGCCGGGCAATGGAGCAATCACTGGTGGCATCCAGCGAGATATGATGCAGTTGCGAGAAAATGGTTTATTGTGAACATTGACGCCAATGGATGGACAGAAGACAGGCTTACATTCCTCGATACTGTTCCGAATGAACAGCCTGTATATGGCTGGAGTACAATGCAGAATGAGGATCTAACGGTTGGGCCAATGACGAGGCGGGGTTTTTCAATAATGTCACCCGGCCCAATTAATGGGCCTGTAATACAATTATTAAGACCGGGGACAGCATATCCATATTCAAATCTACAGCCTAAGCACAGGACTCTGGCAAATATAACATGGGAAGACAATGTGCATTATGTTTGCATGGCACTAAGTGACACAGGTAATATTAATTATTTTTGGCGCGGCTGGCCTTTTTCTACAACAGAATGGGCTGCGCCCGGACGCAACGACCCCAACCGAGGCTGGGGATTTACCTGGAACAGGCCAATGGGTATTGGGGCGGATATGTTTGCGGCAGATTATAATTATGTAAGCAGCACATCGACCAAGTGGGACTTTTTCGCCAGTGACTGCAGCGGTTATGGCGGATACTATTACCCGGATTGGTATGGAACAAACAGGACCGCAAGTCTTCAATCACATATTGCACGAGACAGAGATTACTCGGATATTGCGCAGGTTTGTGGAATAGTGATGTTTCATGAAATGGCGAACTTAACTAATTTTCCAAATGAGTTTCTCAATGGAAATTCTAAGCCATTGGGGTACGTGGGTTTTAAATATGTTCCATACACCTCATATGGCGGTACTGTCAATTGGAAACCTAAAGTTTATACCAACGAGCACTATATAGATAATGTTCCAATAGTAGGAATGGATTACTTTGTATATGACAGATTCAGGCCGCAGCAGTGTGTTGATGCTTTAAACAGTAAAACGGCCAATGACCCTGTAGATAATATTAATGATTTTTCTTATGTATTGATTAACTGCTGGACGGATTTTGGTGCGGAAGGCAGGCAATTTTCAGTCGGCAAATACATTTACGATAATACAAATTCATCGATGAGATTTGTAACGCTTGAAGAATATTTTCTGCAATTGCGTTTGAGACTCAAGACTCGTGAAACTTTAAGCAGATGGTTCGATCAGCTTCAGAATAAATTGCTCGAATTCGAAGCTGCTGCGAATAAACCACAGGAAGCAATCAATCATATTTCATCTGCGCGAACTCATATTAATTCCGGCAAAATTAATTTGAATACCGCAAGCACAGCAGGGCCATATTACGGATGGCAGGGCGGCAAATATGCTTACCAGGAGCTTGAGAAGGCACGATTATGCATGCATTCTACAACGGAGACAGCCGCTAATACTTTCAACTTAAATATCCCGCAGCCTGTTGACCAAATGTTTTATTTATATCCGTATCAACTTTCATGGATAACCAATTTCGATACTGATTTAAAATTTCAGCTTCAGGATAGATTTATTTTGAAAGCTGTGCGCGTACAGGAATCTACAACATCTAACTTCTCGACCATAGCTGCAGATTATACAATAACATCACTGCCGATTCACATCACTGGAAACAATCAATACATTCGCATCAAGGTGCAAAGCGCTCTGACAGATGAATGGAGTGAAATCTGGTATAACTTCCAAAGATAAAAATATTCGCAAATAGTTTGGAGAAGGCGTATGAAAATCAAATCAAAAAATTTGAAATTAGTAAGTCTGTGTATTGTTTTTTGTACAGTTGCACAATGCTTCGCTTATGATTGTTTAGATGAATATTTTGTGCGCTGTAAGACCGCTCCTGATTCAAATTTAACTTCCAGCGGATTTACTTTGGTTAGCGGTAATAATGAGGCGCTTGCCAAGTACGATGGTTACTACCTTTTTGACAGTTCAGAAAAAATGATGGGCAGGATTTCTATGTGGGGACAGGCAGGAGGGGGCATACAACAAACTCAAATCCGGCGATTATTCGATAGAAGCATTCCTCCTTTTGCAGCTTCTTATGTTTTCGAATATGATGTTTATGTCGATGGTGCATGGACAGACGCTTACAACAATCGAATTGAAATATATGGTGCACGCGGTTCAGACTTGATGTTTGTATACGATATTCGAGGTGATGGGCATGTGTTTAATGCCAAACGTGCGAGTGATGGAGTATGGGTACAGAAATTGGCACAAACACAGACACGGCCGGCAGGATGGAATCATATAGAAATCGATGTTATGCCTGCGGTGGGCGGTGGTACATTACAAATGTATATTAATGATGTTCTTCATTGTACATATAGCGGAATGGACGCGTTTGGATTGCCAGGAGATTTTGGCTCTCAATTTGTTGATAGATTGGTATTTTTAACAATAGTACAGGACCAGGGGCCGGCTTATACAAATTCCGTTTACGTCGATAACTTCAGCGTATATACGACCGAAGATATACCTCCTCAGACGCTTCTAACCGATGGATTTGAAAGCGATTTTAGTAAATGGACAGATGCCGTAACAACGGATTGGGATAGAGCGACAGTTCAGAAATATTCCGGCAGCTATTCTGCTCATGCGGGCAGCGCAGATAATGATTTAATATCTGACAACCTGAACACAACAGGCGCATTATCTATGACAATCAGTTTCTGGTATCGTGATGATGATATCGATGACGATGATAATATTTATTTACAACTTTATGATGGTGCAGCTTACGATAATAAATTCGAGCTTGGAAATACGTCTCCGGAAGACACCTGGCATAATTACGTTGTTACAATTTATAATTCCGGCACTGATGCACAGTATTTTCATCCAAATTTCAGACTTAAATTTGAAGGAACATCTATCGATTCAGGTGAAAATCTCTGGATAGATGATGTTTCGGTGACTACGATTTATTAATTCTTTTTGGATATGTTTTTTGTTAAAGCCTCGATGAACTGCTGCGCTGTTACAACTTTTGTTTTTTCGTCGAGCCGGTCGATAGTTTGTTTTATCGCTTCCATCGGGCCGCCAATAGTATTAAATGACCATGCGTGGACATTTATAAGAGCATAACTGTTCGGGTCAATCTCCGCTGAAGCGGGCAGATTGTTAATTGCATTTGCGACTTCGGCAGGGCTTGCGCCTTTCATGTTTTCCCAAAGCAGATATTTATATGAAACGCAAGGTTTCCCATTGTGCCAGTAAATTTTGCCTTGCTCTTTATTATATGGCTCATAGTCTTTGTATAAAACACCAAAAACGTCCGGCTGATCTAAAAACTCCTTAGAAACACTCATATCGCCATCAGCGTTGAGTATTGAAACTATAGAAAGTTTGCTTTTCTTCATATATGGTATAGTTTGTTTTACGAATGCTTTGCGGTCTGGAAGATAAGATGGGAAGCAATACCCCAATCCGCTTGAACCGACAACAAAATCATCATTGTCAGTTGCGGTAAGGTAATAATGTTCAAGCACTTTTGGCGCAAGTTCTGAAAATATTGGTGCGATTTCCCATGTCATATTGAAATTTCCACGATGTTTGCTTGCCCAAAATCCGGGAGAATTTACGAAACCGCCGGCAAGCCACTGGATATTGTCGCCATCGCTCATTACAAAACATACGAGCCGTTGACCTTTTTGTGAAGATTCAAGTTTCTTGTGTGGTCGGTTAGGGATTTTAACAGGCAGACGTGACATTATTGAAAGATTGAGACTCCAATCCGAAGGAATGCCTGCACATTGAAATTTGCTTATACCTTTGACCCATTCCAATTCATCATTGCCAAAGCCATAGATTAATGAGCCGGGATTTAAATGTGAAAGATATTCGGAACGATTTACATTTTGCGGATCCCAGAATACAAAAGCATTGTTTGCAACAAGGAAATCACGCAGATACATACTTTTTTTCCAATTCTGTTCGGCCATTAAGTTTTTTGTGAATAATTTTTTATTTTTCTCAAAAACTTCTTTTTCAGTAAGATTTCGAACATCAGCGAGCATTTTGAAGCCAAAGCTTTCAATTTTATCTTTCTGTGATTCGTGAATAGCAACGGCACTATATGGTCCGCAAAGTGATGTAGCGGCATTTATCGAGTTATTGCCTGATTTATACAGCATAAATCCTTTTACAGTAGATGAATATTTGGGCAATAATTCCCAGACAGAATCAATTTCAACTGTATTGATACCCAGATCTTTAAATTGATTTAGAAAGATATTGTCCATACCTCCTGAATTAATCCAGATAATTTCTTTTTGCTTCGAAGTCAGTCCCTGCAGAGTTGCAAGCAGTACTTTTTCAGATTCAGAAAATCGCAATGGATTAATTATCCATATATTCGTGATACCTGTTTTGTTTGGCTGATTTTTCATTTTTGAAATTATATCCAAAGTTCCCTTGGATGCTTTTTGAGCAGAGCACAAATTTGAATCATTTGCATAGAGATTAACTGCCAGAATACATGCGATTACTGGTACGATATTTTTGAAAGGCATTTTGTTTTCCTAAGAGATTATATTCAGTATTTCTTCGAAATTTTTGCAGTAATGAGAGCATAATGCGTCAGTTTTGCTCTCAATAATGTTGCCGTCAGCAATGCCGATTGCGGTAAAGCCTGCCAATCTTATAGAAACTACTCCGGCGCCGCTATCTTCAATGCCAATAACCTGATGACGATGCTCAAAGTCAATACCAAGCCCTATACGTGCGGTTTCTGCATAAAGCCATGGATGAGGCTTAGGTTCAAGTTCGCCAAGCGTACCGGGCTGACCATCTGTGAAAGAATAACCTGCGTTTATTATAGCATCGTAAAACTTGCATGGGTCACCCATATCAAGCTGTCTGAAAGCATCGAGAATTTCAGGCCAGGCTTTTTCGTAAAGTCCCGAAGTTACAAGCCCTATTTTAATATTTTTTGCTTTCAAGGCATATAGAAAATCCTTCAAGCCTTCGGTCGGCTTGAAGGCATTTTTCCGTCCTCTGCCATTGACTATTTCCTGCATCTGAAAGCGTGTTATATCAAAATAATGACAACGCGCTTCTTCAACTGTTTTGTCAGGACAATATTTATGGATGCAATATTTTAAATGTTCGGAAACGCTGTGGCCTGATACAAAAGGCATATCCTTTTGTTCGAGCGAAAATTTCGGATTATCAAGAAGTTTCGCGGTGGTTTGTTCAATTATCCAAATCCAGAATTCTTCGCTGCGAACACTTGTGCCGTCGAGATCCATGAGAACTGCTTTTAACGGTTTATTCATGGATGCCGGCAACAGGGGATAGATAGCCGGATAACCCATTTTAGATTTTACATAAGCGATTACTTTGCCGTTTAAATAGCATATAAATTCAACTTTATCATCGCCGGTGGCAAATATTTTTTCGACACCGTTGATTCCGACTGCATAAAAACCTTCGCCGCCTGAATCGCATTTAATAAGTTTGTCTTCGTTAAAAAGAAATCCATTCTTGTCATTACATTTGCAAATCATTTTTCGTCCTGAAATTAGTTTTTTAGTTTTAATAATATAGTTATAATTTTGTGTCCATCAGCTTGAATTTTAACAGAACCATTCTTTATGACAAGCTCAGATTCTAAGGATTCATTAAGTTTAAGCAATGATGCGCCGCTGACAGGGATTATTGTATCTATCGAAGCGTCGATTTTTTCGCCTGATGTGTTCCAAAGCCTGATGAGGATGCCATCCTGGTTATCTGCTTTCTTTATCGCTGAAACCATCAGTTTGTCATTTGGCGAAATTTTAATCAGGCTGGCTGTTGATGGAAATTTTCCTTCATTTGGCACGCCCTGAACTGCATCGATTGAAACTTTAAATTGATAGGCTTTCTGCAAAATTCCTGCTTTATCCCATGTGCCTTTATAAGGACAGACAGCATAATTGAATTCGAATGTGCCAAAGGAATGAAGACCTGTGTACTTATCATATTCTTCGGGAGTCATATCACTATTGGCAGTCATATATGCGCGTTGTGTACGGATTAATGTGACGGCAATAGTGCGATTTTCATCATCATGTATTTCATATTCACGAAGACCTTTATTTAAAATCGCAAGTCCGATATTTCCATCTTCGATAGCTGTGAAGTTCTGCATCGGCTGGAATGGATAAAAACCTTCAAAGTTATCGCCGTATTCGGTCCAGCTCATTCGTCGTTTTTCAACTGCGAATGCACTTTCAACCACGGCATAATCAGATTTTACATGGCTTGGGAAATTAACTCTCAACCGATGGTCACGTGCATCGTTGGATAATCGAGTGCGAATTTTCAAATAACGCGAACCCTTTTCAAGCGTTAGCCATGTCGTAACGGGAATTATGCGAGTTTCTCTCATTCTGTCTTTGCCGTCTATATTTGCGGCAGCGGGAATCGTGAGAGATAATTCAATTTTGTGAATACCTCGGAGCAAATTCGATTCCATCATTGTTATATTTGCGACAGAACCGAGACTTGTACGTACAAAATCTCTCTGAGGTGATTTCACAAGATGGGCACTTCCGATTTCACCATTATCTGTGAAATAATGCAAGTTTTCCATCTTGTGACCTGTTTCTTTATTAAGCAATGAAAATGTACCGTTAGCATTAATTTGAATCTTTAAATATTCATTTTCAAGTACTCCATTTTCACGTGCCATGAGTTTGCGATCGCTAATGACAGGGGGATGCATAACATAGCGGGCATCGCGAGGTCTAAGTGCGTATGTGGTATATCCCAAAGCGGGAATGCTTACTTCAAGAAGAATTCTTCGCCGAACAGCAGGCATCTTTATTCCATTCGTGTCAAGTTCGCGCTCGACTGCGATTGCAATATCTTCAACGCTCAAGCACTTATACTCTATCATATTGCCTTTATCGTCGATAATATCGAAATATTCGATGTTCTTGCTTGTACCGCCCATGCCTGTACAAGGGTCGATTATGCCATCTGAATCTCCGCCTTTAGCTAAATCGATAATAACCTGCACGATCTCTTTGCGGTCAAAGGGCAGATTATTAAATAATGTGATGGTATGATCGGCTTGCTTGAAATTTGAAGAATCAATCTGGCTAAACAGGTAATGAGCACTGCGTGAGGTAACTTCCTGACCCACCATTTTTGCAATCGAGAAATTATAAAGCATATCCTCATGAGCCTGGTCAACTGCTGCGCCGCAAATACTATCGTGAGCCTGATTCAGAAGCAAATGTTTCCATGCTCGATTGAGTATAGTTTCAGGGTACTCACAGCCGAGCATATAAGAAATTGAGGCCAAAGGTTCTGCATGATATAACATGGCAGTTTCACATTGCTCGTTAAGCAATTTAAGGCGCATTCTCGAACTGTGTGTTGCTCCTAAAAGGCCGTTAAAACCGTGTTCTACCGCGGGATTACGCAATTCTCCATTATGAACAGGCATATCGGATAATTTAGTTTCCGAGGTGATTTTTGCCATGTATTCATCGAGCGAACTTTGAACAAATTCTATATCAGGTGAAATTTTATTCAGTTCGGCAATCATATCCGGCAGGAGAATGAAAGGTACATCGTTATCTTCCATATTAAGTGCAAGAATGTTATCACCTATTGCGTAAGGACCTGCCTGCTTCATTATGCGGTCGATTGCTTCTTTTAATTTAGTTTTATCTTTGTTGAAAGTCTTTTCTTCTTTAAGCAGTTTGAATGCCCGTTCATAATGAGTTTCATCGCACATATGAAGTGGAATATTCTGTCGATTATAATTATAAGATAAATCTCTTGGAGGCTTTGATAAGACTAATGGCTGGTGAACATAGAAAAACCAATTTGTTCGTGTAACTTCATCGAATGTTCTTAATGTATGAAGTTTTGATCCATCCGCGCCTTTCCACATGAAAAAGGGTTTAAGGAAATATTTGTTTGTTCCACGATAAAAAATCGCATTAGTAATACCGAAACCATTGTATATTTGAGGGAGTTGAGAAGTTTGGCCGTATGACGTTGCGGTGTAACCGCTTTTCATCGTACCACCATGTTCTTTCGCCATTTCCTGACCTAATTTAATGTTCCTGATAAGAGCTTCGGGAGCAACAGTGAATGTGTCGGGAAGTGTGTACCAATTTACAAGTTGGACACGGCCTGTTTTTATAAGTTTTTGAAGTTTTTCTTTGTTTTCCGGTCGAACGGTCAAATAATCTTCAATCACAACCATACCGCCGTCAAGACAATAAACCTTATATGAAGGTTTGCTTTCGAGTGTTTCAATCATTGAATCTACAAGTTCCATTAATCTTGGTTTTGATTGTTCAGCGGTGTGCCGCCATTCTCTATCCCAATGTGTACCTGAAATTACGTGAATTGTTTTTTTGCCCATTGTTCCTAACTCCATAAGTTCTGTCATTAAAACATTAAAATAATTGCATCCAGCATGTCTTTATTTTATACTATAAGTGTGTAAAGCTTATGTATATAGAAATGCATTAATGCTCATTTTACTAAATTTAATAAGGATTGTCAATGGTGTTTAAGTGTAAAATGTACAACATTTTGAGATTTGGATACATAGTAGTATGAATATATTGTATTAGATGTGTATTTAGTTCTTGACATTTTGTACGTAATCGGATATATTAATTTTGTTATCAGGAAGATATGTATGAATGAATACAATAATTCAGTCCTTAACGATTCATCGGTATCGTTGGAAAAAAGTCGCCCTGTTTATGAACAGCTTTGCGGCAAACTGAAGATTTACATCAAGGATGAAAAATTAAAAGAGGGGGATCGTTTTCCATCAATCTATGCACTCTCAAAAAAATGGCAGGTAAATTATCGAACATTAAGAGCTGCTTTTGGGCTCCTTGAAAAAGATGGTTTAGTAGATTATACACCAAACCGAGGCGCAACTGTCAAAAAGAACGACTATGCCAAAAAAACAGCATCCATACTTTATGTTCGATGGCAGGCAGACGCATTTTGTGTTGCCATTTCTGACGGCATACAGCGTTATGCAAGCGAGCACGGACTTGCTTATCTTATGGTAGATGCACGCTTATCGCATGAACTTTTTCTTGATGCAATTACTCACCCAGGCCAAGGCGTTGACGGCATAATTATCGTACCTGAAGATTCGCCTGAATATGTAAACGCTATTGAGCAAACAATACAATCAGGAAGGAAGGTTGTATTTCTTGACAGAGTTTTGCCGATCGCAAAAGCAAGTTCAGTATGTGCGGACCATTTTTCAGGCGCTTATCAAGCTGTTAATCATTTGCTTCTTCAGCATGATGGAAGGCCGGTCTATTATCTTGGGCCGGTCAAATCGCCAAGTTCTTGCCAGAATTGGGTCAAAGGCTGGAAAGAAGCAATGCACAGCCATAATCTTTATGACATCGATAAGTATTGCATCGATAGTGAAGCGATTAAAGCTGAATTAGGTTTTGAAAATCTTAATCGCAGTGACGCTCTTGTGCGTATCGCAAAACGATTTTTCGAAATAAAACATGAAAAGGTTTACAGTATTTTTGCAGGCAACAATTATGTGGCAAGAGGTATTTATGTTGCCGCTGAAGAATTAGGTTTAAAAATCGGTAAAGATGTATTTGTAGCAGGATCGGGGGACGCGCCGAGAAGCGAAACATTTTCAGTACCGCTTTCAAGTATTTGGCAAAACAGTGAGCAAGTAGGCTATGAAGGTGCAAAGATTTTGCATGAATTGATTACGGGTTCATTGAAAAAACCTATTCATCGATTGGTTCCTGCAAAATTGGTTATCCGTGAAAGCAGTGTAGCGGCGGATAGTAAAAATAAATCAACACAGATAGGGTAAGGAATGCGAAACTATAAACCATTCGTAATGTTCTATATGTCATTATTTTGGGGTTTGACTGTGGTATCACCTGCGAATGGTTATGAATGCCTTGATGATAATTTTATGCGATGTAAAACTTCTTCGAATAGCCCCCTGACATCAACAGCTAATTTTCAATTAACCAGCGGGAATCCGGAAATTGCGGTATATGATGAATATAATGTTTTCACTAATTCTAAAAAAATGACCGCTCGTCTTTCATTATTCGGCAATCCAGGCAGTGGAACACAAAAAACTGAACTTACGCGTATCTTTGACGATATTATAGAGCATGCTGAAACGGCCTATACATGTTCATTTGACATCTTTATTGATGGCAATTGGACTGAATCTTCTACGAATCGCGCAGAAGTATATTTTGCGAAAGATTCTGATTTGATGTTTGCTTATGAAATTCGCGGCGACAGCCATTTATTTAACGCCAGGCGGATATCTGATGGTCAGTGGTATAATAAATTTTCCCAATTGCAGGCAAGGCCAATAGGTTGGAATCATATTGATATAGTGGTTTATCCAGATATAAGTAGCGGGGTGTTGGAATTTTATATTAACGGGATATTGATGTGCGTTTACGAAGACAGCGATGCTTTTGGCTTCCCTGGAAATTTTAATGCACAATTTGTTGACAGAATTGCATTTATTGTTTGGGTTAATAATCAAGGGCCGAGTTTAACCAATTCGATTTATATAGACAATATTTATGTACAGTCAGGCGCAAATCCAATTCTTGGGGGAGATTTCGATAAAATTAGCGGAGTTAATTTTAAAGATTTCAACACAATAGCCACTCAATGGCTTTTGGGGCAGCAATGCGGACTTGAGGGAGATTTGAATAATGATTGTACGGTTGACATAACAGATTTTGAGATGTTTGTATCAAACTGGCTTATAGAATGAAGCATGACATAAATTTGTCCGTAACGAAAATTGCACAGGAGTAAAAATGCATTTAGCAGTGATAGACTATGCCATAATTTTATTTTATATGGCGACCCTTGTTGTCATAGGAAGGGTTCTGCGAAAGCAAGCCTCGGGCAGTATGGATGACTACTTTCTTGCCGGAAGGAAAATGCCTTGGTGGCTCCTTGGTCTTTCAAATATGGCCGCATGGCTGGATATGACAGGTACCATGGTTATAACGTCATTTCTATTTATGCTTGGTCCTCGAGGGCTTTACATCGAATTTCGCGGCGGCGCGTGCTTAGTATTGGTTTTTCTAATGTTATGGCTGGGCAAATGGCATCGTCGAAGCGGTGTAATTACCGGTGCCGAGTGGATAATATATCGCTTTGGTTCTGATGTTTGGGGGCATTTTGCGCGTTTGGTTACCGTGGTTGCAACAGTGGTAACTACCGTTGGAATGTTGGCGTATTCTTTTAAAGGCGCGGGACTTTTTCTGGCGATGTTTGTTCCATTTTCACCGTTTACCTGTACTTTAATTATGGTGGCTATAACTACGTTATATACATTGGAAGCCGGTTTTTACGGTGTGGTTTTTTCTGATGTGTTTCAATCGATTTGTATCTGGATCGGTGTTATTTTCATTGTGATAATGGCTGTAAGCAAGATCGTGGGAGGAGAGAACCTCGCCGCGGTCGCATATTCCGTTACTGGCAATCAGAGCTGGACTACTACCTTTCCGCAGTGGCATACACCAATGCCTAAAGGGTATGAGCAGTATAGTTTTCTGACAGGGATTGTGATGATTTACCTGCTTAAATCAATTTTACAGGGGCTTGGCATTGGACAGGATCCAAAATATTTTGGCGCTCGCAGTGATAGAGACTGCGGCTTTTTAAGTTTCAGCAGCGGTTGGTTTATGATGCTCAGATGGCCGTTGATGTTGGGCTTTGCAATACTTGGACTTTTTCTCGTTCGTGATCTTTTTCCCGATCAGTCAGTACTGACGCAAAGTGCTGATCTTATAAAAAATCATCTCGGACCGGTAAGTGCAAGCAGATGGCCGGAAGTTATCGCTAATATCATGAATCATCCGGACTCATATTCGCCTGAGCTTATTGGGGGTATTAAATCGATTATGGGGCCGGACTGGTCAACAAAGATTAGCTTGTTAAGCCATCAGGGCACTATTGATCCTGAACGCATATTACCGGCAGTGATTCTTTATAACCTTCCGATAGGGTTGCGTGGATTATTGATAGTGGCATTATTGGCAGCGGCCATGTCAACTTTCAACGCGCTCATTAATATCGCAGCCGGATTTCTTACTCGCGATCTTTATCAAGGTTATATACGACCTCGTGCGGGTAATAAGGAATTAATTTACATCAGTTATGCCTCCAGCGTTCTTCTTGTAATGCTGGGCATGTTAATGGCCTATAGCACCAGGAGTATTAACGATATCTGGGGATGGCTCACAGTCGGGCTTGTGGGTGGTCTTTCTGTACCTGGTATATTGCGGCTTTATTGGTGGCGTTTTAATTCAGGCGGCTTTGCAATAGGTACTATCGTCGGATTATTTACCGCTGTCGGTCAACGAATCTTTTTCAGTGATTTGCCTGAGATGCAGCAGTTTACTTTCCTTACGACAGCCGGTCTCATTGGCAGTATTATCGGAACATATTTGACTAAACCGACAGACCAAAAAGTTCTCGAGCATTTCTACAAAACTACGCGACCATTCGGATTATGGGCACCGTTCAAATCCATATTGGCTGCTAAGCAGCGAAGTATAATGGAAAAGGAACATCGCAACGATCTCATTGCCATTCCTTTTGCCTTGTGCTGGCTTGTAACAATGCTTATGGCTCCGATGCAATTGATGATTGGCGAGTATAAGAGTTTTGCCATAACATTGGGATTATTATTAATCGCACTGGCCGGGTTATACGTATTTTGGTATCGGCCGTTGAACCTGGCTCACAAACTTTCAGAATTGGAAAAAACAAATAGTGCACATGTGAACTCTGAAATAACCTCAGTATCTCGGAATAGTAACTAATATATGGCAATTTGTGTGCTTGTTATGGGGTGGTTAAAATTGGTAAAATACAGAAGTATGAGGGACATAAAAATGCATACGGAATGTAACAAAGCGTTACAAGCGCACTTTAAATATTAACATTTTTTTAAGGAGGCAGATTGTATGAAGTTGAAAATATCTTATTTAGCTGTATTACTTTTTATCAGCAGTATAAGTTTGGCCTATGGTCCTCATCTTATACCGCAGGGTCAGCCTGTTGTTGACGGTGTAGTCGGAAGCGCGGAATGGGACGGAGTTGTCTGGCAGACGGCAGATAAAGCATATAATGGTTCAGCTCCAACTGATATTTTATATGCTAAATGGGCGGCAACATGGAGCCCGGCGACAAACCTTATTTACGTCGCAGTTGTAACGTTCGACTCAGAACGTATTTTAAATTCATGGACAGGAGCCGATCAACAAGATTATGTAGCAATTTGTGTCGATGCTGGTGATTCTAACGCAATTGGACAATTGGGTGTAAATGATAAAATGCAGCAATGGAATATCGGCGCAAACGGAAGCGGCGGAGCATGGGTCGTTCTCGGTAATGGTACGGCAATACCCGCAGGTGAAATAGCGGCTTACGCCGTTAGTGTAAGCGGCGCATCTGTGTCATACGAAGTTGCTGTAAAACCATATACATCTTACGTTCCGGGCGGAAGCCAAACGATAAAAACGCTGGCAATAGATAATTTGGTTGGCCTTGATGTTGTAGTTTGCTCAAGAAATTCAGCCGGGGTTTTCGCAATGCTTGCAAATGATCAGAATGTAGATAAGTTCGATAATGCCGGCAAATTGATCGATCATAAACTATCGCTCAACGGTGAATGCGTTGAATTGGAGGCCGGCGACTTGGATCAGGATTGCCATGTAAACTTTGCTGATTTTGCTATTTTAGCCGAAAGTTGGCTTGTCGACACAACTACTATTCCCAACACACCCACAATTGGCACACCTGTGTTTACCGGTCAGTGGGGCGGCGGATGGTTTTTTAAATGGCCACGCAGTTATAGCGGTGTCGCTGGATCATCTGTATCGACCACTTTCAAAGGCACTTCAATAAGAATATGGGGTAATACATATTCTAACGGCGGAGATGGCGAAATCTTCATCGATGGAATATCACAAGGCGTAAGAAGTTTCCTTGGTTATAATAACGAGCAAATAAGTTATGACTTTGATGGATTGACAGATACCGACCACGTAATACAGTTAAAGGTTGCCACTCCGGCTAATGGCAATGTTCTTTTCCTGGCATTTTTGCCAACAAATCCGGGAACATGGGAAATTACAGGTTCATGGGGTTCAAGCGGAGAAAATCCTTATACGAAAATTTTTATCTGGACAAATGGCGCCGGAAACACATGGTCGTCAACCTTTACCGGAACTGAAGTAACATTCGTAGCAAGTTCATGGCCGGATAGCGGTATTGCAGGTATATCAATCGATGGCGGAGCTGAAGAAATGGTGGATTTGTATCAGCCGGGTACGCCTAATGGGTCTAAGTTTGAATGGACAAAAACAGGCTTGTCAGCCGGTTCGCATAGTATAGTAATCCGTTGCACAGGAACAAATAGTGGAACAGGTTCGACGGGAAATGCCATTTCAGTTGTTGAAATTATTCCCTCGAATTAATATAAGTAAAAAAGTATATAAAATAAATGCCGGAAAGCCGGGAGAAAAATTCCTGGTTTTCCGGCTTAATGTGGAAAGGTTAAACTATGAACTTCGAGAATAAATCACAAAGGCGTGGTTTCACATTAGTCGAACTTCTCGTTGTAATATCAATCATAGCAATTATGCTGGCAATTTTAATGCCTTCGCTTAATAAGGCAAGAGAGCTTGCAAGACGTGTTCAATGTTCGCATGACCTTCGAACAAACGGTCTCGCAATGTTATTGTATGCCGATACAAATAGAGGAAAATTACCTGTAAGAATAAATCCGAAAGGCTGTAGTGCATGGCTCTGGGATATTGATAACGCAACTGCTGATTTGATAATGAAAAGCGGAGGAACAAGGGATACGTTCTATTGTCCTTCTAATTCTAATAAAAAACTTATAAATGAATTTTGGACATCTTTTGGAACATGGAGAGTCACAAATTATTTTTGGATGACTCCTTTCATAAATTCTGATGGAACTGTGGCGCCATTATTTACAAAACCGCCTCAGGGAACTGGCAATAAACAATGGGTTACGTCTACACAGATGAAAAACGTATCGAGTATGGAACTTGCTTCTGATGCGGTAATGTGCGATGAAGGTATGAAAGACAGTCAGCATCCATATGGCCATTTTACTCATATCAAGGCAGGGGTTGGAAGATACTATGCAGATGCAAGATGGTTTATCACAAACCATACACCAGGCAAAAGCGGCGCTAAATGCGATGGGGGAAATATCTTATTCGTTGATGGCCATGTCAAATGGCGTTCTTTCAAAGATATGGAAAGACGCGTTTTTACTACTCCTTTTGATAAGCCGGTTTTCTGGTGGTAAGAAAAAATCAGTAATTATTTATTCTTTAAAGCATTCATAATATAAAAAATGAAAATACAAATCCTCAAAATTGCGCTGTGTTGTTTGATAGTATGTTCTTCTTGTCATATTGTACTTGCTTCGCCAATTCAAACGTTTGATTATAATGGCGTTAGACTTGATAATAGCAGGTTGAAATCACAATTAGATCATGTCAAATCTGAATATTTAAGTATCCCAAATGATGATCTCCTAAAAGGATTCCGCCAAAGAGCGGGTCTTGCTGCCCCCGGCTTTAATATGGGCGGATGGTATAGTAATGATTATTTCCATGTTTTCGGTCAAATAATTTCAGGCCTGTCTCGTATGTATGCAGCTACTGGCGATGCGGCCTGCAAAGCGAAGGTTGACTATTTAATAGAGGAATGGGAAAAAACAATTTCGCCGGACGGTTTTTTTTATTATACCAATAATCCTAATGCCCGTCATTATACTTATGACAAAATGGTTTGCGGGCTTGTGGATGCAAAATTATATTGCAATAATAGCAGGGCAGTAAGCTGTTTAAACAGAATTACTGATTGGGCAATCGTAAATCTCGATCAAACACGCGTATATGCCTATAATGCAAGTAACGGCAATACCGAATGGTACACATTGACTGAAAATCTCTATCGCGCATATTTATTGACAGGCGACCAGAAGTATAAAGACTTTGGTGATATATGGGCATATAGTGAATTTTGGGATATTTTTGCGAATAATGGAAATATTTTCGACCGATGGCAGGCTTATCATGCTTACAGCCATCTCAATTCAGTCAATGGCGCAGGCGCGGAATATCTTGTAAAAGGACAACCGCAATATTTAAACACACTTGTGAACGCTCACGATTATTGGCTGACGAAAGAAACCTATGCTTCAGGTGGATACGGCCCGAGAGAATATCTCCAGGGAAGTTATGACAACCTGATAAGCAGTCTTCTTGGCGAATCACATTTTGAGACTCAATGCGGCTCATGGGCGGCATTTAAATTGTGTAAATATCTTTTAACCAACACAGGCGATGCGAGGTTTGGTGATTGGGTTGAAACACTGACATACAATGGAATCGGCGCCTCGATAGGACTTGAAAACGGGAATGTTCAATATTTTTCGAGTTATAGTATTTACGGAAGTTCCAAAAAAGCAATCAATAAATGGTCATGCTGCACTGGCACACGCCCGCAGGCAGTTGCGGATTATGCAGATTTGATATGGTTTAAGGATCCATCTAATCTTTATGTAAATTTATATACTCCCTCTTCTGTAAATTGGATATGTGATGGCAAGACTGTAAACGTTGTACAGCGAGGGCAACTTGAAGCGAACGATGAAATTGAATTTACATTATCAGTTTCTTTACCTGTTACTTTTGGTTTTAAATTCAGAGTGCCAAATTGGATTTCAGGTCAGCCGGTAGTAAAAATTAATGATGTGGTTGTTCAGGCAAACACAAATTCTAACCATTGGCTGGAAATAAGCCGACAATGGCAGACAAATGATAAAGTAAGTATCGCTTTCCCGATGAATTTACGCACCAAAAGAGTTGATCCTTCTAAAATATATCCTTACGCGATTATGTATGGGCCGATTTTTCTCGCTGCGGAACCCAAAGGCTTGAATAGTCTGGCTTCGATTAATTATAATCAATTGAATCTCGATTTCGTTCCTGTAAGCGACAGGATAGGGACATTTGTCAGAAAAAATAATCCTGAACTCATATTAAAACCATATTATGCTTATGAAGCCGGCGAAAAATATTTTGCGTATATCGATCCGCGTATGGATGATTACAGCGGATTTACTTTTGTTGGTTCATGGAGCGGTTCAGGTCAATTCAGATATACCAACAGCACAGGCTCTAAAATCGAAGGAAAATTTTATGGCAATTATATTAAGGTAGAATGGTCAAAATTCAATGATGCGGGAAAAGCGGAAATAAAAATTGATGGACAAGTCGCTGGCATTATCGATCAATATGGACCTTGCCGAGGCTGCGAAAATGCAGTTTGGACGTATTGCCTTCCAAATGGTGGAGAACATACATTCAGTCTGCGTGTTTTGGGGCAGAAATGTGAAGAGTCATCAAACACTTATATAAATATGGTCTCAATCGCCGCAAAAGATTATAAAGCTGATATTAACTGTGATGAAAAAATTGATATTGCAGATTTAGCCATTTTTTATGATACCTGGCTTTTCGATAGTACAACTATTCCCGAACCAGTTCCAATAGGCACTTCTTTTTTTAATGGAAGCTGGTCGGATGGAAATTTCTTTAATTGGTCTGTAAAGAGAACCGATCAGCAGGACGCGTTCGTGGGATGTGCATTTAATGGAACTGGTACTCGTTTGTGCGGCGTGGGGTCTAAAGACGGAGGATTAGCTGAAGTTTGGATAGACGGCTCACTGATTGACACAAAAGATTTTTATTCTTCTATTGATAATACGTCTTTGAATTTTGATTTCAGCGGCTTACAGGATGGAGAACACTATATAATCTTAAAAGTTATGGGTTCGCATAATCCTTCTTCAACAGGTAATATAGTTAGTTTTTTGCGATTTGAACCTCTTGATCCAGGTCCGATGATTCGCACAGGCAGTTGGAATGGCGGATACAGCGTTGTTACAGAACAGCCATTCTGGTACAGCAGTTCAACAAATGCTTCAATCAGCAGATCATTCACCGGAACAGGTATTAAATTAATAAGCACTTCATGGCAAGATAGCGGAATAGCTGAAATTCAGATTGATGGCATTGTTCATACTTCTTTAGATTTGTATCAGCATAACGGCGTTAATGGTATTCCATATGAATGGGAAGTAACCGGCCTTAATAATGGAACGCATACGATTCTTGTAAGAGTTACAGGAACTAAAAATCCTTTGTCAGGCGGAAATTCAGTAAATGTGGTCGATCTTGTACCGATCAAATAGCACTTGGGTTCTATATGGATTATCTTCAGCTTTCCGCAACCGACATCAATAACATAAGAGTGGGGCACGCTGGTTTATTTATTTCACGCGGAGTTGGTCAGCATGCAAAGCGAGTCATAGATTCTTTCGAATTAATTTTTATTCGCAAAGGAATATTGAGGTTTCAGGAAAATGGCAATGAATTCTGTATTCAGGCTAACCAAACATTATTGCTTTGGCCTGGCCGGGAACATAGCGGTATTGAAACATTTCCGAAAGATCTTGAATTCTACTGGGTACATTTTTGGCTGAAACACAGGCAGCATAAAACATTCGAAGAAATTATATCAGTCCCGCAAACATGTCAGCCTGTTCGCCCTGAATTATTGACTGAATTATTTCATCGATTCCTAACAGACCAGGAAACAAGAAAATTGACTTCATTGCAGTCAAAAATGCTGCTTATGCTGATGCTGATAGAAGCCTCACGAGAATCGTTAAATGATAATGTTGAAATGGGGTCGGATTTGCTCGCAAGCAGGGCACGCGCTTATATAATTGCGCATTCCCATGAGCCTATTACGACATTATTGGTTTCACAGGCATTGAAGTGCAACCCCGATTACCTTGGCCAGATATATAAGGCTAAATATGGTATGACAATTACACATGCGCTTCAGGAGCAGCGAATGATTGGTGCAAGCAGAATGCTTTTGGGAGGAGATCTAAATATTAAGCAAATAGCGTTTCAGTGCGGTTTTGATAATGTAGGATATTTTCGCAGAGTTTTCAAAAGATTCTATGGCGTAACACCTGCAGATTACAGGAAAATGAATCGTATTGTTAAGATTAATCGTCTTGGCGGCCAGGAAACAATATACAATAAAGAAAAAACTGAAAAAACAGAATAAAATGAAATTGCATTCATTCAATTTTAAAAACGTAAAACTACAAGGCCGTTTGAAAGAACAATTTGAAACTGTAAAGCGGGAATATCTGTCAATTCCGAATGATGATTTGCTTAAAGGATTCAGGCTTCGCGCGGGTTTCAATGCTCCCGGAAATGATTTGGGCGGCTGGTACACCCGCGATTTGTTTCACAATTTTGGACAGATTATTTCAGGTCTTTCAAGAATGGCTTCAGCTTCGAATGACCATAACTGCTGTGATAAAGTAAATCTTTTATTGGCCGAATGGGCAAAATGTATCGCATCTGATGGTTATTTCTTTTATTCCGATAAATGCAACGCTCCAAATTATGTTTATGACAAAATGGCGGGAGGACTTATAGATGCTTTCTTGTATTGTGATAATAAAGAAGCTTTAAATTATTTATCTCGCATAACGGATTGGGCAATAAAAAACCTTCATTCGGAAAACAGGTATTCATGGGGATGTGGAGATGGCGGTATAGAATGGTACACGCTTAGTGAAAATATTTATCGTGCATATCTCGTAACAGGCGAACAAAAATATAAAGAGTTCGCACGAAAGTGGGAATATACAGAGTTTTGGGATATTTTCGCGAAAAATGGAAACATTTTTGATAGATGGCATGATTATCATGCGTACAGTCATGTAAATTCTCTTGGCGGAGCCGGCGCCGCATATAATGTATATGGTGAGGAAAAATATATCGATATTCTGATCAATGCGTATGATTTTCTTTTTAATACACAAACGTATGCTTCGGGAGGCTTTGGTCCTGTCGAAAGATTTAAGGCGACCTATCGGGAACTTATCGATAGTTTATTTATTGATGATTTGCATTTTGAAACTCAATGCGGTTCATGGGCGATATTTAAGCTTGTTAAACATCTTTTAACTATCACAGGCAATTCGAGATTTGGTGATTGGGCTGAATTAATGGTTTATAATGGCATCGGTGCATCGCTTCCGATGAATCCTTCCGGCGATATTCAATATTGGTCAAATTACAATTTGTTTGGCGCTTCAAAAAAGAAATGTAATTCATGGTCATGCTGCAACGGCACAAGACCAATGGCAGTTGCGGATTATTATGATTTAATTTGGTTTAATTGCAAAAATAATTTGTTTGTCAATTTATATGTACCATCAAGTGTCTGCTGGAAAAATGCAGATGATTTAATTACGGTCTCACAAACAGGTGAAATTGGCATTGATGATAAAATAGAATTTAAAATTTCATGCCCTTATCCATGTAAATTCAAATTAAACTTTAGAATACCGGGCTGGATTTCAAATAAAATGGATGCTCAAATAAATGGGCAAACTATAAATCTGATATCCGATGCAAATAATTGGGCTTTTATTGAAAGAACATGGAACAGCAACGATGTTTTGACACTCAATCTTCCAATCAAACTTAGAGTAAAAACGATCGACCCTGATGATCAATATCCGGCCGCAATTTTATGTGGGCCGATATTGCTTGCTGGTGAAATAAAAGGGCATAAGGATGCGTCTAAAATTGATCCAAATGACTTATGCGGAAAATTAAATTTATCACAAAAGGATAAATTAAAATTTACGCTCGATGATTCTTCCATTGTAATGCGCCCCTATTATTCGTTCGAAAGTGATTTGGAATATTTCACGTATTTTGACCCGCAAATGGCAAAAAATCGTCAAATGAAATTCATGGGATGGTGGTTTAATGTAAATAACCTTCGATATGCCAATGATCCTAATTCGGCTGCAGAATATGTTTTTGAGGGAACAGAAATCCGCTGGAATGGTTTGAAGAAAAACGATGCCGGCAAAGCACAAATTCATATTGACGGAAAATTTATAGACATCATCGATCAATACCATCACAACGATGGTTTACCATTTCGCTGGACTTATACCGGTTTGCAGCCCGGCAAGCATGTACTGCATATGAAGGTGCTGGGTGAAAAACATGATAATTCAAAAGATTGTTTCGTGAACATAACAACATTCCATTCTTTGTAAAAAAGGTATTTTAACAATATAGGAATTGTGACCCTTTTGTGGCATAAAGTACTCTTACTGTAAAAACGTTAATATTGTATGATAAAAATGTTAGGTCTGCTTTTCATTAAATTATGTATTTACAATGGAGGATAGAATATGTTTAAATTCAAATTTGGAGTCGATACATTTATATGGTCCGAAGTTTTTACTGACAAAGATTTATGGATCATACCGAAAGCAAAAGAGCTTGGCTTTGAAGTACTTGATATAGCTATCGCACATCCCGAAAAATTTCCTACAAAAAGAGTACTTGATGAAGCAAAAAAGGCAGGCATTGAACTTGTAACAACAACCACGCTTAATGATAAAACAAATATTATATCACCTGATTCTCAAACCCGTAAAAACGGGGTAAAAAGCCTTAAATTGCTTGTCGATATAAATAAGGAACTTGGTTCAAATATTCTGGGCGGAGTAAATTACGCGGGTTGGGGCTGTATTACACGCAAGCCCCGCAGCAGAGATGAATGGAAATGGTCAACAGACTGCATGCGTGAAGTTGCCGAATACGCTCAAACAGTAAACAAAAATTTCATCATTGCGGTAGAATGTATTAATCGTTTTGAAACACATTTTCTCAATGTCGCTGAGGATGCTGTTCAATATTGCAAAGATGTTGGAACAGGTAATATTAAAGTACATCTCGACAGTTTTCATATGAATATTGAAGAATCAAGTTTTGAAGGCGCAGTTAAAACATGCGGTAAAGAATATCTTGGATATGTACATGTATGCGAAAGCAACAGAGGCATACCGGGAACAGGAAGAGTGCCATGGAAAGAATTTTTTACTGCTTTAAAAGATATTGATTATAGAGGGCCGGTAGTAATCGAATCATTTGATATCAAGTTCGAGGAATTGGCAGGGTTGTGCGCGATTTGGAGAAAACTTGCAGAGTCCGGCGAGGCTTTGGCGATAGAGGGATTAAAAAATCTTAAAAGCATTGCTGCGAGAGTTTAATATGCGTATAGCTATTGATTGTGATGATGCCGGTATTGAGTTGAAAAAAACGATATTAAGTTTTCTTAAAAGCAAAGGTGCTGATGCGCAGGATGTAAACTGCCTTCAAACTAATCCTTCTGCCATGTATCCTGAAATTGGTTTTAATCTCGCTGAGAAAGTAAAAAATGGCGAATTTGATCGAGGTATTCTGATTTGCGGAACAGGGCTGGGAATGGCAATAGCAGCAAATAAAGTAGAAGGTATTTATGCAGGCGTTTGTCATGATGTTTTTTCCGCAGAGAGGTTGAGAAAAAGCAATAACGCACAGATACTTACTCTTGGAGCAAGAGTCATTGGACCAGAACTTGCAAAAACAATTGTACAGGCATGGCTTGATTCAGAATTTCTGGGAGGAACGTCGCTTCCAAAAATTGAGCAAATGAAAATGCTCGAACGCAAATCTTTTCATCCTATTAAATAAAATAAGACTGTTTTATGGTAATGAAGCATAAAATTATAGGATTTTGTATTTTCCTTTTGATAGGAGGCGTAAGCACGTCCTATGCTGTAAGAGAAGTTGGTATAGAGATTAAGGCAGATTATAAAACCAAAGTCAGCCCTGAGCTTTATGGCCTTTTTTTTGAAGAGATCAACCATGCCGGCGATGGCGGGCTGTATGCTGAAATGGTAGTCAATCGTACTTTCAAAGAACTGGTTCTGCCTGAAAACTGCAAAATTGAAAATGGTAAAGTCGTTACTGCCAATGGATGGCCTGGTTGGAGCCGGTTAAAACCGCAAAGCAATTTGCATGGATGGTCTGAAATCGCCCAGGATGGCGGACAAGTAACGATTAGTATCGATGACCAGTCTCCGCTGAATAAACAAAATTATAATTCGCTCAAAGTCGAAGTAAAAAACGCCCAGGGCAGGGCAGGATTTGCAAACGAAGGTTACTGGGGTATGGCCGTTGTTGAGAACGAAAATTATAATCTTTCATTCTATGCCAATAGCCCGACTAATGTGAACCTGACAGCATCGATTGAAAGCATTGATGGCAATACAATTTATGCGACTTCAACGATCAATAATGTTCAAGGTACATGGAAACAATATAAGTGCAAGCTCACCGCCAACAAAACAGGTACTAAGGCCAGGCTGGTGATAACGGTTGACAGGCCCGCTACGTTGAAGTTCAACATAGTTTCATTATTTCCAGAAAAAACTTATAAGAATCGTGAAAATGGCTGGCGTGTCGATATTTATGAAAAGTTAGCCGCTCTAAAACCGAAATTTCTCAGATTCCCGGGCGGCTGCTTTGTAGAAGGATGCACGCTGGATAACCGCTACAAGTGGAAAGAAACTATCGGCCCGGTTGAAGAAAGGCCCGGCCATTGGAATGTCTGGGGCTATCGTTCAATGGATGGTATCGGTTATCATGAATATTTGCAGCTTGCAGAAGATCTTAACGCAGAAGTTTTATATGTTGTAAATGTTGGGCTGAGTTGCCAGTTTCGTAAAGCAGAGGTGCTTACTGATTCACAGATTATTAATCTGTATGTTCAGGACGCACTTGACGCTCTGGAATATGCAATGGGTTCAACGGATACAAAGTGGGGCGCTGCAAGAGTAAAGAATGGCCGCTCCAACCCTTTTAAAATCAAATATATTGAAATAGGCAATGAAAATCATGGGGCTGACTATAATCGTCTATATCAAATTTTTTATGATGCGATCAAAGCAAAGTACCCCGAGATTATAACTATCGCAACCGCAGTTGTTCCAGATGCCCCCCTCGAAGTGGTTGATGAGCATTATTATAAAGGCTCAAATTGGTTCCTTGCAAATTCAAATCTTTATGATAAACAAAATCGCAAAGGACCAAAGATATATGTCGGCGAATACGCAGTACATACAGGTATTGACGAAGGGAATTTGGGCGGAGCGATTGCCGAAGCAGCCTTTATGATGGGCATTGAGCGGAATTCGGATATCGTTACGATGGCTTCATATTCTGAAATGCTCCAGAACTCAAATGACCGCGGATGGAATTACAATGCCATACATTTCGACAGCTCCCGAATTTTCGGCAGAAGTTCCTACTACATCCAGGAAATGTTCATGAACAACACACCTACCGTTATGGTTGATTGCAATGTTGTTGACAATTCTGATAGCCACAAACCTTCGATTCCGCAGGGATTGTTTGGCTTGCGGACATACGCCACTGACGCCGAATTCAAAGATATACGCATTACTCAGGATGGTAACATTGTGTATGCTTCGGATTTCTCAAAAGGCTCGCAGGAATGGGGAACAGAAGTAGGCAGTTGGATTACCGAAAATGGCGTCTATCGTCAGAGTAATAACACCTTACAAAATACTGCCGCATACCTTAATAAGGTAATATTATCGAACTGCACTATTGAACTCAAGGCCAAGCGCAACTCCGGCTCAGAAGGCTTTATGGTAATGATCTATAAAAACGACGGCTACTATGTGCAGTGGAATCTGGGAGGCTATAAAAATACTCAGCATGTTATCCACGGCATCAGTGACTATGGCTGTATGGAAGATTTCACCATTCGCAAACCAGGTTCTATTGAGCTTAATCGTTGGTATGATCTCAAGCTGGTTCTTAACAATGGTCATATCGATTTTTATCTCGATGGGCAGCTAATTCAGAGTGCAGATATTAATACCAACATCCCCCGGTTTTTTGCAAATGCCGGTATTGATGAGAAATCAGGTGAGTTGATAATTAAACTTGTCAATCCGACGGGGGAACCGATAGATACAAAGTTGAGCCTTACTGATTTTAGCTCAATCAGCTCTTCTGCCGAAGTTATTACTCTTTCGGGAGAAAATCCATTGGCCGAGAACTCGTTTGACAATCCGACGAAGATATCGCCGATAAAATCGACTTTCGACGGCGTTGATTCTAATTTTATATATACAGTCAAGCCCTGGTCGGCCACCATCCTTCGGTTTGGTGTTAAGAAAGGGCTTAACACCATATAGTAGTGATAAGTAATGAATCCGATTATTATAGGAAGCATGCCTTCCAATGAAAGGAGTATATATGCAAAAGATTATTAATAAAGCAAACAATGTTGTTGAGGAAATGCTTGCAGGTTATATTCGCGCGATGAAAGACTCTGTAGCATCTACTGAAAATGATAGAGTTTTGAAATATAAAAATGCGCCTGTCTCCGGTAAGGTCGGCATAGTAACCGGAGGTGGTTCTGGCCATAAACCTGCGTTCATCGGGTACATTGGAAAAAATATGGTCGATGCAGTTGCTGTCGGCGAAATATTTTCCTCACCTCCTGCTCAAATGTTCTACGATGCGTTTAAAGCTGCCGATGCGGGTCAAGGAGTGGCTTGTCTCTATGGTAATTATGCCGGCGATAATATGAACGTAAAAATGGCTATTGAAATGGCAAATGCTGATGGCATATCGGTCAAAACAGTTGTTGCCAATGATGATGTTCCATCTGCCCCGAAAAATGAACGCAATCGAAGACGCGGCGTTGCGGGCGAAATACTTATGTGGAAAGTTGGCGGCGCAAAGGCTGCTATGGGTGCAGGTCTTGATGATGTTATAGCCGCTGCTCAAAAAGCAATTGATAATACTCGCAGCGTAGGTATCGGTTTGAGTCCGTGTACTATTCCTGAAGTGGGGCATCCGAATTTTAAAATTGAAGAAGGAAAGATGGAAGTAGGAATCGGCCATCACGGCGAACCCGGCCTTGAAGTTGCCGCTATTGAAACCTCGAAGGAAATGGCAAAAAGAATGGCAGATATTGTTCTGCCTGATTTGCCTTTTAATAAAAATGATGAAGTTGTAGTTTTGATTTCCGGCCTTGGTTCAACACCAATGATGGAATTGTGTATTCTTTTCAATGATGTTGCGGATATTCTTGATAAGGCCGGCATTGGCATTTATCATTCGTATGTTGGTAATTATTTCACTTCGCTCGAAATGGCAGGCGTTACTTTAACGGTTATGAAACTTGATGAAGAACTCAAAAAATGCATAGATTTCGAGGCTGATTCTGTCGGCCTTAGGCAATTTGAAAGGTAACCATAAACGAAGGGAAAATATATGCAGGCATTTTTAAATACCAATGGCAGCGTAATTGTCGAAGATTTAATTACCGTGATTCAGGAGAATCGGCAATATCTCAGCGATATAGATGGGGCAATCGGAGATGGCGACCATGGTATAAATATGAATAAAGGCTTTACACTTTGTGCAGAATCTCTAAAGGAAACACCTGGTGATTTGACACATTGTTTGAATACTCTTTCAAAAATATTGATGACAAAAATAGGCGGTTCAATGGGGCCATTGTATGGCTTCTTTTTTCAATCGATGGCAAAGAAAACCGGAGATAATGAAAAAGTTAACGGACAGATATTTGGCGAAATGCTCAATGCCGCAGTTGGATCAATACAAACGATAAGTGATGCACGGGTCGGAGATAAAACTCTGCTTGATGTACTTGTACCTGCCGCACATACATTTAATGCCTATTTCGCTCAAGGCTCTGATTTTTTAACGGCGCTCCATGAAATGAAGTCCGCTGCTATTAAAGGACGCGATTCAACTAAGGAGATGATAGCCAAAAAGGGCAGGGCAAGCAGACTTGGCGAACGTTCTCGCGGAGTATTAGATGCAGGTGCAACTTCATGCTGTCTTATACTCTGCACAATGGCAGATAGTATAAAAAAAATTATAAAGTAAGCTAATTCATTTTTTTAATGGAGGATCAAATGGTTATAATTGAATCGTATTCACTTGCAGTTTTGTTGTGTTTCGTAGTAATGCTTGCATGGGGTTCATGGCCTAATACAATGAAATTAGTGCCGAAGGAATGGCGTTTTCAGCTTTTCTATTGGGATTACGCTGTTGGTGTTTTGATATTTTCATTAGTTATGGCTTTTACACTGGGAAGCAATGGAAGTACGGGAAGAGGTTTTCTCGCGGATATTTCACAGGCAAGCAGTAAGGCTCTTTGGTTGGCATTTATAGGCGGTGTTATTTTTAATTGCTACAATATTCTGCTTGTAAGCGGCGTTGATATTGCAGGTATTGCAGTTGCTTTCCCAATAGGCGTTGGATTAGCTCTCGTGCTTGGAACAATAGTAAATTATATAGCAAATCCAATGGGCAATGCGGCGATTTTATTCATAGGAATCGCAGCGGTAGTCCTCGCTGTACTGTTTTGCGCTCTTGCTTATAAAAAAGTTCCATCTGTCGGGGAGAAAAGCACAACAAAAGGAATTCTCGTTTCTTTGGCAGCAGGTGTATTCGGTACTTTCTGGTATTATCTTATAGCCGCTTCGATGGCAGCAATGTCCGCTGACCGTGTCCTTGAAGCAGGAAAGCTTGGACCATACAGCGCAGTTGTAATGTTTGCTGTTGGATTGGTTGCATCTAATTTTGTATTAAACAGCCTCGTTATGAAAAAACCTTTTGCCGGCTCTCCTGTTCCATTTAGCGACTATTTTGCAAAAGGTAATTTAAAAATTCACTTAATAGGTATTTTAGGGGGACTCATTTGGGGTGTTGGAATTTCTTTTAGTATTCTCGCCTCTGGTGCGGCCGGTTTTGCTATCTCATATGGTCTGGCGCAGGCATGTACAATGGTTGCCGCGATATGGGGTGTCTTTATTTGGAAAGAATTCAAATCAGCATCTAAAGGCGCTGGAACTCTTATCACTGCTATGTTTATTTCATATTTTGTCGGAATAGCTTTATTAATTGTATCAAGGTCTTATTAATTATAAGGAATTAAAAATGCAAAAACTTACATTTGGTGTTATAGTCGGCAATAGAGGATTTTTCCCTGATGCTCTTGCTAAAGAAGGGCGCGAAGATATGCTCGCACAACTTAAGGCGATGGGTATTGGTTCTGTTGCTCTGACCAGCGAACAAACAAAACATGGGTCGGTTGAAACATTCGCAGATGCGAAAAAATGTGCAAAGTTATTCACTGAGCATTCGAATGAAATTGACGGCATCATTGTAACATTACCAAATTTTGGTGATGAAAAAGGAGTAACCGAGTCAATCAAGCGTTCAGGTCTCAATGTTCCTGTTTTGATTCACGCCGAATCCGATGATATGGCTAAAATGACTAACGCTAATCGTCGCGATTCTTTCTGCGGCAAAATTAGCGTATGCAACAATCTTAATCAGGCAATGATTCCATATACCCTGACAGCCAAACATACTATTGGTGTTAAATCTGCTGATTTCAAAAAAGACCTCGAAAAATTTGCCTCTGTCTGCGCGATTGTAAAGGGGCTCAGGAATTTAAGGTTTGGCGCCATTGGCGCACGCACAGGAGCTTTCAATACAGTCCGTTACAGCGAAAAACTTCTCGAAGCAAACGGCATTGCCATTGAAACAATTGATTTATCTGAAATACTCGGAAAAGTTGCTAAAATCAATGATAATGATGCGTTGTTAAAAGCAAAACTCAATGCGATAACCAGTTATATAAATACAGATAATGTACCAAATGATTCCATAATGAAGATGGCTAAATTTGGCCTTGTGATTGATAACTGGATGAAGGATTTGGACCTCAGGGGTTCAGCTATTCAATGCTGGACTTCGCTTCAGGAATTTTTTGGCATCATGCCTTGTACGCTTATGAGCATGATGAGCGAATCTTTATTGCCTTCTGCCTGTGAAGTTGATATTGCTGGACTGCTGGGTATGTATATCCTCCAGCAGGCTTCGCAAACCCCAAGCGCAATTCTCGATTGGAACAATAACTATGGCGATGACCCTGATAAATGTGTTGTATTCCATTGCTCAAATTTACCTAAATCATTTTTCAAAACAACGGAAATGGATTATAATGCAATAATTGGTTCTGTTATGGGCAAATCTTGTTCATACGGCACTGTGTCCGGAAAGATTAAGCCCGGACCTGCTACATATTGCAGGATTTCTACCAATGACCGAAATGGTAATATTTCAGCCTATGTAGGGGAAGGTAAGTTTGTAGATTGCGATATTGAATCTTTTGGCGGTTATGGTGTTATGGAAATACCAAATATGCAGATGCTGATGCAGCATATCTGCAAGTTCGGATTTGAGCATCATGTTGCGGTAAGTATGAGTAATTATGCAGCCGCAATTAATGAAGCCCTTACAAACTACATGAATTGGAACGTATATTTGCATCAATAAAAATTTAGAAAGATTGAAAAATGAAAAAAGATATTACTATATTTGCCATTTGCGTTATTACAACTTGCTTTACTTTTGTAGGTTATTGCCAAAAGCCGAACCCCGTCATTGAACCTTTCGATTATAAAGGAATTCAATTAAATGACGGCCGTCTTCAACAGCAGTTCGAAATTGTAAAAAACGAATATTTAAGAACTTCAAATGACGACCTGTTAATTGGTTTCAGAAAACGAGCCAATTTACCTGCCCCCGGCAAAGAACTTGGCGGCTGGTATTCTGCTGATTCATTCAATATCTTTGGCCAGATTATCGGCGGCTTGTCAAGAATGTATGCCGCTACCGGTGACAAGCAATGCCTTGAAAAAGTCAATAGCCTTGTTGCCGAATGGGCTAAAACAATAGACCCTAACGGCTTTTTCTATTATACGGTAAAACCAAACGCCCCTCATTATACTTATGAGAAAATGGTCGGCGGTCTTCTTGATGCTTATGTCTATTGCGACAATAAACAGGCAAATGAATGTTTGAGCAAAATTACTGTTTGGGCAATTAAAAATCTCGATAGAAAAAAAGTATATGCTTTTAATGCCGGCCAGGGTAACACCGAATGGTACACTCTTTCTGAAAATCTTTATCGCGCCTGGCTCATCACAGGCGATCAGAAGTATTTAGATTTTGCTCGTGAATGGGAATACACCGAATATTTGGATATTTTTGCCAAAGGTGGCAACATCTTTGACAGGTGGGGCGACTACCACGCATACAGTCATGTTAACGCGGTCAATGGCGCAGGTTCTGCATATATGGCAACTGGACAGGAACATTATCTTAAAACATTGATAAATGCCTATGATTATTTCAATACCCATCAATGTTTCGCGACGGGCGGTTTTGGCCCTCGGGAAAGATTCAAACGCAACCGTGCAGAGTTGATAGGCAGTCTGTGTCTTGATGAACATCATTTTGAAACTCAATGCGGCTCATGGGCTGCATTTAAAATGTGTAAGTATCTGTTAACATACACAGGTGATGCACGCTTTGGTGATTGGATTGAAAGGCTTGTATTTAATGGTATAGGCGCTACTCTTCCTGCCGATGCGGATGGTTCGATTCAATATTGGTCAAACTACAATGTTTATGGTGCATCTAAGAAAAATTCGGGTGTATGGTCTTGTTGTGCCGGTTCACGTCCTCAGGCCGTTGCAGATTATCATGACCTTATCTGGTTTAAAGATGCAAATAATATTTATGTCAATCTTTATGAACCCTCGACTTTGAAATGGAAATTCGCAGATGATACAGTTACCATTTCGCAAAAAGGCATCCTGGAAGAATCACAGACAATTGAATTTACAATAAGTCTCGCAGGAAAATCTGAATTCGGTATTTACTTTAGATTGCCCGGCTGGTTAAAGAAGCCTGCTTTAGCGAAAGTTAACGGCCAAAGCGTAGAACTCGCAAGTAATCAAAAGCATTGGGCTGTTTTAAAACAAACATGGAATGATGGCGATAAAATCAGTTTGACACTGCCGATGGGTATAACTGTAAATCAAATCGTTGCTGAAAAACCATATTTTTTAGCGTTGAGCTATGGCCCGGTAGTTTTAGCTGTTGATTGTGAAAAAACACCACGTCTTAAGAACATCAATTGGAAAGATGCTAATGAAATGATAGAGATTTCAAAATCGCCTCTTGTTTTAAGTCCGAAATCAAATCCCGAAATTGTTCTTAAACCTTATTATTCTTTTGCCGCCGAAGAGCATTATAAATTGTATATCGATCCGAATTCTGGAATTGTTCACAAGCCTCAATTTATTGGAAGGTGGCAAAAAAGCAGTGCCTTTATGTACAGCAATGCAGCAGATTCAATTGCCAAAGCCGTTTTTGAAGGAACATCCATCAGATGGCTTGGTGCGAAATTTGATGATGCCGGCAAGGCAGAAGTAAGCATCGATGGCACTGTTGTTGATATAATTGACCAATACGGCCCCGGCCGTGATTTGCCGTTTGAATGGAAGCACGAAGGGCTTGAACAGGGCACGCATGTAATCTCTGTCCGTGTCTTGGGACAAAAAAATGAAAATTCCAAAAATACATACATAAATGTTGCGAGCTTTAAACCAATTTTACAAGTAAAATAAAATGAATAAATTCTTGAGCATAGATATAATTGCATAACTCAAAATTTTGAGGAAAGGTAGATTGTGAAACATATTTATATCTCACCAGTTTTAATCGTTATATGTTTTTTTGCCGTCTCTGGATATGGCCAGAAGCCGCAACAAGTGATTAAAGCCTTTGATTACAAAGGTATCGAATTGAATGACGGCCGCATTAAACAGCAATTTGAAATTGTAAAAAACGAATATTTAAGAATTTCAAATGATGATCTTTTAATTGGCTTTAGAAAACGAGCAAATTTACCGGCTCCCGGAAAAGAACTTGGCGGCTGGTATACCGCTGACAGCTTCCATATTTTTGGTCAGATTCTTGGCGGGCTTTCGAGAATGTATGCCGCAACTGGCGACAGCCAATGCCTTGAAAAAGTAAATATCCTTATTGCTCAATGGACTAAAACCATAGACCCTAACGGCTTTTTCTACTACACGGTAAAACCCAATGCTCCGCATTATACTTATGAAAAAATGGTTGGTGGACTTGTGGATGCTTATGTTTATTGTGGAAACAAGCAGACGGCCGAGAGTCTTAGCCGCATTACCGACTGGGCAATTAAAAACCTTAACCGAGAAAAAGTATATGGCCGCAATAGCGGTTTAGAAAACGAATGGTACACACTTTCCGAAAACTTGTACCGTGCTTACCTCGCAACAGGCGATGAAAAGTATAAGGAGTTTGCACAGGTGTGGGACTATACGGAATATTGGGATATTTTTGCTCAGGACGGCAATATCTTTGACCGTTGGCGGGACTACCATGCCTATAGCCATGTCAATGCCACCAACGGTGCTGGTGCCGCATATCAGGTAACCGGACAGGAGCATTATCTGCATACCCTAATAAATGCCTATGATTATTTCAATACCCATCAATGTTGGGTGACTGGAGGATATGGCCCGCGCGAGAGATTCAAAAAAAATCGGGCAGAGTTAATAGATAGTCTCTGCCTCGATGAAAGGCATTTTGAAACTCAATGCGGCTCATGGGCAGTTTTTAAACTTTGCAAGTATCTTTTAACCTATACGGGAGATGCTCGCTTTGGTGATTGGATTGAAAAGCTTTTATATAATGGTATCGGCGCTACTCTTCCTTCCGATGCAGATGGTTCAATTCAATATTGGTCGAACTATAATGTTTTCGGCGCATCAAAGCAAAATTCAAGTGAATGGTCTTGTTGTGCCGGCACTCGTCCCGAAGTGGTTGCCGATTATTATGATTTAATCTGGTTCAAAGATTCTGATAATGTATATGTCAACCTCTACGTGCCATCGACTTTAAAATGGAAATTTGCGAATGCAGATGTAACTATATCGCAAAAAGGCGTTTTGGAAGAGTCACACACAATTGATTTTACAATAAATCTTTCCAAAAAGGCCAAATTTGGCATGAACTTCAGAATGCCTGGTTGGTTAAACCAGCCGGTGTTGGCTAAAGTTAATGGTAAAAGCGTGGATATTACACAAAATCAAAAACATTGGGCCGTTTTAAAACAAACATGGAACGATGGCGACAAAATTACTTTGACCATGCCAATGAGTATAACTGTAAATCAAATTGTGCCCGAAAAAATATATCCTTTAGCGTTGACCTATGGCCCGGTAGTTTTAGCTGTTGATTGTGAAAAAGCACCGCGTCTCAAGAATATCAATTGGAAAGATTCTAATGAAATAATAGAGGTTTCAAAATCGCCTCTTGTTTTCAGCCCCAAATCAAATTCCAAAATTATCCTTAAACCTTATTATGCCTTTACTGCGGAACAGCAGTATAAATTGTACATCGATCCCAACGCAGGGCTGGTGGAGCAGCCTCAATTTAGCGGCCGATGGCGCAAGGGTAGTGAATTTATGTACAGTAATGACCCCAACGCCGTTGCAAAGGCCATTTTTGAAGGTACATCTATCAGATGGCAGGGACGCAAATATGGTGATGCCGGCAAAGCGGAAGTCAGCATCGATGGTCAAGTCGTGGCTGTGATCGATCAATATAAGCCCGAAAGTGACCAGCAATTCGAGCCGTTTGAATGGAAATATGAAGGGCTTACGCCGGGATCACATGTTATATCTATTCGTGTTTTAGGACAAAAAAATGAAAATTCCAAAAACACCTATATTAATGTGGCGGGGTTTACGCCCGTTTTGAAAAAAAATTAAGGAATTTATCTGGAGTTGTAAATGAACTGCAATTGTGAAAAAACAAGTAATAAGATGAAGATAAAAGTTTTTAAATTCTGTTTGTTGTTGTTCTCCGGACTTTGCTTTTTGCCTCAAGCATTTGCAAATGATATGAATTGGTGGCCGCAGCAGAAGGCTCCTGAAACAATTGCAAAACTTTACGGCGTTAGAAGTCCTGCTGATGCAATGCTTGCCCAGTCGCTTTCTGGTTTGGCTGCTCAGGCTGTAAATGAAGACAGATTTAAGGAAATGGTCTGGATTGAAGATAATCGGCCTGATTATATGCAGTGGTATGCAGGATTACAGGACAAACTGCATTTGAAAGAGTCCGGCAAATATCAACTCTGGGATTTGGCCAAGCGATACGCCGAAAAGGGCATTATAAAAGGATACGTTCTGTACGACTATTCAGCAGATGGCATGAATAGCTCCGTAAATATCGCAACTGTTGCCGCCGGCCAGTTTCAGGCGATGTTGATTGAAGCCTCTCAGCAATCAAAGGCAAAAGAATTAAATCTGGAACTTTTATTCGATGCTCGGGGTAAGGATTACTTCTGGTGCTTTGAAAATTTTAAACAAAAGCTAAATCGCAATCTCCTCCTCACTCAAAGTCCCACTCTGCCAAGCATGCGAGATATGGCAATAGCTCACAAGACAATGGTGCTGTGGGATATCAATGAGCCGTTCGAAACTGTTCTAAAATGGCTCGAGCCGGGTACTGCCGTAATGGGCTGGAACAAAGGCGATGAGAAGGGGCATGTCGGACCTGTGAGCGTATGGGGACATTTTCAAACAGCTTCCGATCATGCACAGAATATCCCATTACTTTCCGCTGCTAATCGAAATATTACAATCAAGCAGGTTAAAGCATGCGATCCTGCCAAAATTGATTATAGTTCAAAAGCAAAGTTCGTCAGCTTTTTAATGAGCGATGGGGACAATGTTCAATGGCAGATGGGCCGCTTTGCATTTAATGAAAGCTTCTGGGCCAATCCTGAACATGGTAAATTTCCCATGGGTTGGAGTTCCTGCCTCGCCCAGCTTGCCCAGGTCTGCCCTGAAGCAATAGATTATCTTTCCGCTACACAGCCTGACAATTCAACTCTGGTTGAATTCAGCGGCGGATATTTTTATCCGGATTTGTTTGCGGTAAACCGCAGCAACCGGCTTGAAGTGCTTACGAAACATGCACGCAAGCTTTCATTCCAGATGAACCGTTCTGGTGCCCGCACACTTTGTTTTATAGTTAGAGACGTAAACAGCCCGGCCGCCAAAGAGGCTTATCAGGTATTTGCGAACGAAATTGATGGCCTGGTTGGAATGATCGCGCTTCAATACCATCCATACAGTGGAGGTATGGGCAAAGTGTTTTGGCTCACCAACCGCCAGGGAATCGAAATTCCAGTACTTACAGCAAAGTATGCAATTTGGAAAAAGGCCAGATACGCTAGCGGCGGCAGCCCCGAAAAAATAATCAAGATAGTCAACGCTGACCCTAATAGTCATAATTACAACCTCATAGCCGTTCACGCCTGGTCAATGTTTAAAGATGCGGCAGATTACAATGACCAGGATAAACCATCAGACTTGCAGGCCGGTCTTTCGCCAGTAGCCGCAGGCATAAAGAATCTGGATTCAAATGCAAAAATAATTTCTCCCGAGGAGATGCTCTGGCGAATCCGCATGGATTATAATTCCAGGCAGACACAGAATGTTATCTCGACAATGAAGAATATGGAATCTAAAAAGGAATAAAGAATGTATTTTCTAAAAAGAAGTTTGTTTGTATTCTTGAGTTTCTTAATGATAGCTGTCGGTTCTGTATCAGCAAATGAATCGGAACTTTGGAAAGAAGGTTTTATCGGTGTTATGCCTTCCAGCCATCAGGATATCGCATGGGAAGATACTCCGGACAATTGCGATCTTATCCGGGAAAAAATATTTCTCAAGGCTCTCGATTTGCTGGAACAAAATCCCCAGTACCGCTATATGATCGAGGACTGTTATATCACAAAAAAATTCATCCAGTTAAATCCGGATGCTGCGGCGAGGATCAAAAGAGCACTTAATAAAGGTCAGCTTGAAATTGGCGCAACATATACAATGCCCAATGAATCACTGTTCAGCGGGGAAGTTTTAACACGGCAGTTTTATTTCGGCCAAAGATGGCTTCAGGATACGTTTGAACATACCTCTGTGCTTAGTACGAATGTCGATGTCCCGGGCGAAAGTATGCAGTATCCTCAACTGGCGGTTAAGGCTGGTATCAAACTTCGCATACTCGACAAGAACAAGCCTTTTGAACTTTTCAGATGGCAATCGCCTGATGGTACGCAAATCGTAACGGAATTTTTGCCTCAGCACAATTATGGTTCTATGGCTGCCTATAATCCGCCAAAGCCGTTTGATCTCAGGAGCATTGAGGATTTATTGGGATGGGACAAAAAAGAATTTTATGAGCAGGTTAATCCTGTACTTGAAAAAAACAAATTACCATTGGCTGCGTTATTGTATTATGGTTCGGATATAACATTCCCAGATGAAAGGTCTATCCAGACGCTTCACCAATATGGCAAAACGCATCAATCGCCAATGATAGAATTTTGCAGTCCAAAAGAATTTTATGAGAAAGTAAAAGATCTGCCATTGCCTGTTAACTATGGCGAAATCCCTAATGACTGGTGCTATATGGTCGGCCCGTGCAATGCGGTGCATATGAAGATGGCCAGACGTGCACAGAATATATTGCCCGCAGCGGAAAAATTCAGCGTGATAGCCAATGAATTAAATCCTTATTTCAACTATCCGGCGCATGATTTGATAAAAGCGTGGAATAAACTTATGGACGCGACCGATCACAGCTATTCGGGTATTAACGGCAGGCAAACTAATATTATTTATCATACCGCTATTGAAGATGCGGATCAAATGAGCCAAACTCTGCTGCATAATGCTGTAAATGATATTGCAGGCTTTGTGAAAACAGATAAATCTAAAAAAGAACTTGAGCCGGTAATAGTTTTTAATTCGCTCAACTGGGAAAGGCAGATGGACCTGGCTGAGATTACCGTGCGGTTTGTTAAAGACAAGGTTAATACCCCGGCTATCTTTGATGGCGATGGAAATCGGCTAAGAACAGAATTGATTGAAAGTGAAAAGTATGATGATGGCTCTGTTAGCAAAGTTACAATGCTGTGTGTTGTAAAAAATATTCCATCTATTGGCTATACGACACTTTATGCCGGTCAAACTGATAACAAAGAAAGCGACGACAAGGCAGCAGTCTGGCATGATAATATTCTCGAGAATGATTTTTTCAGAATCGAGCTATGTTCATCAGGCATAAAGAGCATTCAGGACAAAGAGAGAAATATCGAATTGATCGCAACGGATAATTTTTATGGCGGTGAGTTTTTTGTTGGTAAAGATACCGGCAAATATACAGAGCCTGATAAGCTGGATTTAACTTCTTATTTTGAAAGAATGAAAGATAATCCGGTTACAATATCGCTTGTGCGTAATACCGCCTTGCGTGCAACGGTAGCACTTGAGACCTCGTTTGCGGACAGTAAATTCCGTGAATATATCACTCTCTATAAAGATATTAATCAGATAAAGATTGATGTTGAAGTTGATTGGGCTGGTACACGGCAGAGACAGGTTCGTATGGCTTTGCCTTTCAATATCAAAGATGCTCAAATGGCTTACGAAGTACCGTTTGGTGTAGTTGAAATTGGTAAAAATGAATTTCCAAACCCTGAATTTTGGCAGGCTAAGAAAGATGAGCCGATAGTCGAATGGAATCCTTATAATACCAAGATTTATGCTAATGCACATCGTACCAGCAGAGAGGTTCAGAACTTTTTTGATATATCCGGAAAAGATATCGGTATCTGTATCAACAGTACAGTTGTCACGCATGACTACAGAGATAAAACCAAAAATCCTGTTGAGTACCCGATTCTTCAGCCGGTACTTCTGGCTACAAAAATTTGTTCAGGCAAACAGATATGGCATGAACAAAAAGGTATTCATAACCAAAGTTTCAGAATAACTACTCACAATCCGGGCTGGAAAAACGGTTATAAAACCGGATGGGAATTCAACAATCCTCTGGTCGCCGTTGTGCCGGTTACAAATAAAAATGCGTTGTTGCCTCAGGAGTATAGCTTTGTAACAGTAGAGCCGGCAAATGTTATCATGAGTACGATTAAAAAATGCGAGGATGATAACAGCATAGTAATGCGAATGTTCGAAGAGGAAGGCGTGGATTCTAAAGTAAATATCAGGTTCTTCAGGCAGATTAGAAATATCGGTCAGACCAGTTTGATTGAACGCGGACGCCAAACGCTTGACGGTACCGAGATAACACTTGGCCATAATGAAGTAAAAACTCTTAAATTCGATTTCGAAAAGTAAAATTGAAGTAAATAACTTTTTGTCACTAAACTTAAACTTAGGGAAGAATTTATGGCCGCAACTATTAAAGAGGAAGCCAAAGAACAGTTATCATCCGGTAATATTCAGCAAAACAAGTTTGTAAATTTCATGGCGATGTTTCTGCCCGGTATTTTCCTGTTGGGGTTTAATATTGGTACTGGGAGCGTAACAGCCATGGCAAAAGCTGGTGCAACTTATGGAATGTCTCTTTTGTGGACTATTATCGCGTCATGCCTGGCGACTTTTTTCATGATCTGTATTTATGGCCGATATACGCTGGTTACGGGTGAAACAGCATTGCAGGCATTTCGCAAACACATCCATCCAGGCATTGGTATTTTTTTTATCGTCGCTCTTGTTACTGGTGTCAGCGGCAGCGTTATAGGGGTGATGGGTATTATATCTGACATGTGCTTTGAATGGTCTAAAACGATGATTGATGGCGGCATCCCGCCGATTTATTTTGCCCTCTTCTTTACGAGCTTGGTCTATTACATTTTTTGGAATGGCAAAAGGCAGTTCTTTGAACGCAGCTTGGCAGTGATGGTGGCCATAATGGGCGTGTCATTTATATTAAATTTTTTCATTATGATGCCTCCGCCGGTTGATATTTTAAAAGGAATAATCCCCAGCGTTCCGAAAGTCCTAAAGCCGGGAGATTCTCCATTATTGGTGATTGCTTCAATGGTAGGCACCACCGTTTTTTCAGGCCTGTTTATCATACGTACTACTCTCGTCAAAGAAGCGGGATGGACAATCAAGGATATAAAAAAACAGAGGAATGATGCATTTGTATCTGTGGGATTGATGTTTGTATTCAGCGCTGCAATTATGGCTGCTGCCGCCGGTACTTTGCATGCAAACGGCATTGGATTGGATAAAGCCTCACAGATGGTCGAACTGATCAAACCTTTGGCAGGTTCTTTTGCCACAAGTATATTTGTAATTGGAATTATAGCCGCAGGTGTTTCATCGCAGTTTCCAAACGTGCTGATGCTGCCCTGGCTTTTGTGTGATTATAATCAGTCAGAGCGAAATATGACTCTCACAAAATATCGTGTAATGGTTTTTATAAGCTGCTTGCTCGGTTTAATCGTTCCTATCTTTAAGGCGCCTCCCGTTTTTATTATGATTTTATCTCAAGCATTCAATTCGGTTATTTTGCCGTCCACTGTGGCTTGTATCCTATATCTTGGAAATCGCAAAGATATAATGGGCGAATATAGAAATAATTTGATGACTAATATTATTCTAATCGCCATATTGCTGTTTTCACTGATAACGACCGCTATGGGTATTAAAGGCGCTTGGGATATGATTTTTTAACCATCATTTATTAGTATTGCTTTGATTTTTCAGGGTCATTTGTGAATTACAGGAATAAATTGATCAAGCTGCCTCAAAACCGTGTTTGGCGTTCGTACCTTGGCGGCCGTATTCTTGACGAGCTTATCGGAAAAAGCAACCCATGCGATAGCCGTTACCCTGAAGACTGGATAGGCTCTGTTACAGTTGCTCGTAATCCTGACTCACGAAATGAAAACGAAGGTATTTCAAAAATTGAAATTGAAGAACAGGAACTCCTTTTCACCGATTTGATTGCACTGGATCCCAAGTATTTTCTGGGCAAAGAACATCTGGCTCGATTCGGTCAAAAGCCGATGGTGCTGGTAAAATTGTTGGATTCAGCGGTTCGACTGCATTTTCAAGCCCATCCAACCGCACAATTTGCCAAACTACATCTCAATACAACATCAGGCAAGGCGGAGGCATATCATATTTTAAGTATTCGTGAAGGTATTGAAGAGCCTTTTGTGTATTTGGGCTTTCAGCGACCCCCTGATCGCGCTGAATTCAAGCGTTGTATTGAACAGCAAGATATTAAAACCATGGAAAGTTTTTTCGATAAAATCAAGGTTAAGCCGGGAGATACTTTATTTATTCCCGGCGGAGTCCCGCACGCCATTGGGGGGGGCATTCTCATGGTGGAAGTTATGGAACCCTCGGATTTGGCGGTTCGCTTTGAATTTGAAAGGGGGGGCTATGTTTTGCCAGAGTCGGCAAGATTTATGAGCCGCGGTTTGGATTTTTGCCTGGACATCTTTGATTTCGAAGCTAAACCCGAAACTCTCGTGCGCAGCGAATATATGTTCGAACCCAGGCTGGAAGTAACTTACGGGAAAAACGCTCATCGTTATCATTTGATTGGCCCCGAGACTACCCCTTGTTACCGTATTAAAAAATCAATTGTTCAGGGTACAATAGAGCGTCATGAAACAACATTTTTTATAGGCGTGATTACGAAAGGCTCTTGCGTAATCAAAACTCCTGAATCCGCCATTGAGCTTAAGACTTATGATAAATTCTTTTGTCCTGCATGTCTGGGGCCCTACACAATAAAAGCTGATGATGAAGTTCATATATTGGAGTGCTTTGGACCCAATAAGCCAAATTAAACGTGAAATGATGTTCAAACAACTGCATTTCAAAAAAATTATTTTGCTTTCAATTACTTTTCTTCTTTCGGCGACATTTGCTTCTCCGGTGCATGGACCTGCTGCGGACTTGCTGGAATCTCTCGTTCGATTTGAACCCTGGGCAGAATCGATCTGGACAGATTGCAACTCTATCCCTGGTTCGGGGTATTTTGGAGATGGCAAGAGTGACGGCAATGGCGGCATACGAGGAACTTGCGGCATTGCGTTAAGCTATGCAGTTCTTCTCCTCGAATTTCCTGATGCTCCGCAGCGCCCGCAAAGGCTTAGGCGAATTGAGGCGACTCTGCGTTATGCTTCACAAACTCACGCAACCGGGCCGGCAAAATCGGTTGCTGTTAACCGAAAGAAATGGGGCGGAAGCTGGCAAAGCTCTCTTTGGGCCGCAATGATGGGCTTTAGCGCAGCATTGCTCGAAAAAGAACTTGACCCGCAAGTAGTGTCAGATTGTAAGCGAGTAATAGCTTTTGAAGCAGACCGATTAGTAAGCATACAGCCGGTATCAAGATACAAAGGAAATTCCAGCGCAGAAGAAAATGCATGGAATTCCAGCATACCTGCCTTGGCGGCCGCTTGGATGCCTCAGAATAAGCGAGCGGCAAAATGGATTGAGACTGCAAAAAAATATCTTGCAAATACCTATACAGTTTCTGATACAAATGGAGACCTGCTTAAAGAATGGATTTCTACTCAGACTCTCTATGACAGTTATGCTTTGGAAAATCATGGTTTTTATCATCCAACCTATCAGATGGTTTCCGGTATGTCGATGGGTGATACATATGTTATGGCTGCCTTAACAAATCCGGATGTGGCAAAAGAAATAAAACCATTCGCCGAACACAACGTCAAACAAGTATGGCAATTTGTAAAAGGCATAATGTTAGATTCCGGCGAAGTAGCTTATCCTTCTGGTCTGGACTGGACTCTTCATTCGTTTGGTCATGTCTCGTATATGGCTTATTTAGCCTGCCACTTCAAAGAGCCGCAGGCGCAATGGGCTCAATCTCAAATGGCTAATCAAATACTTTATAGGCAGGCAATCAACGGAGATGGACGTTTCACCGGTGAAAGCTGCCCTGATGGCTTTTATAGGGAAGCCGTTCAGGCAAGCCGCATTGCAATAGCTTATCTGCAAAACAAAATAGAAGGATACTCTTACGTAAAAGAAATGCCGCCTCAAAATCATCTAACTCACTATGAAGATGTCCGATTAATTATTCATCGTTCTGATAAAGCAATGGTTACGGTTAATTATGGCATCAAACCAATGGCAATGATTTATCCTCTCAATGGCAAATCTGCCTCAAAGCAATTCTTTGTCAGCCCGAATCAAAAAAGCTTCATAGGCGGCCACGCAAAATGCTCTCTCGAAAAATTCTCTGCTATATCTGATGGATTCAGAGTCGAACTTAAACTCGATGGTAAGGATGGTCAGAATTCCGGAATGATTATTGAAAGCAAAAAGAGAGCGATTGTTTTTATTGAAATACCCTTATCGGATTCTACATTAACAAACGAATGGTTTTTGACAGCCATAGAAAATCATCCTCTGACAGGTAAGCATCGAAAATTGTCGTGGCAGGATGGAGCGTGTCTTGCAAAAGAGCGATCTGGAGATTCACATACTATCTCGTCCAATTGGATCGATATTGATGATTGGATGGGCATAATTGGCCTGCCTCAAGGTGTGCTTGCTTACAATGTTGCCGCAAAATACAATCGAAGAGGCGCTGCTGAAGACAGCATTGTTTTTCAAACGCAGGATTCACAAAAGCCGCGTGCAGTTATTATTCTTCCCGGTGCTGATGCTAAAATGACAGCTATAGTCGCCGGAAACATTTGCCTGAACGTATCCGAAACCGGATGCAGCTTATCGTTCACCTTGCCCGGCGAAAAGCAAATAACGGTTCAGACTGAACTGATCTCTGCAGTCTCCGGTATTTAATCTTAAGTATTGCTCAGCATTTCCCTTTGCGATCCTTGACATTACCTCCGTAAGACAAGGATTATATGAATTCAAGACAAAGGCTTCTCGCTGTAATTGAAGATAAAAAACCAGACCGCCTGCCCGGTAAGCTCTGGAGTGCACTATAAAATCAATTACTAAACTGAGACATATCTTTCATAATCTGAATCAGATAAGGCTGATGCTTCTGAAAAAAAGGAGTTTCATTTGCCACCAATTTGTCAAATTTAGTGGTCACTATCTGATCGCCAAAGGCATTTATCGGGAATATTGCTTTGTCTTCATTGTCGATATAAGCAATTGTATCCCATCCACTGACGACTGTAAATAAACGTTGCTCTTCACCCAGCATATCAATGCCTTCTGAGTAATCCTGCGGCGGATTTGTAACGCCGAGCAAAGTTAACAGGGTAGCCGGAATATCAAGATGGCTTGTTATATCGCTGACCTGCCGGGGACTTTGGCCCGGTACCCAGAGAACCATAGGAACCCTTGTCTGCTCTTCACTGAAATTAGAATTGTGTCCCCATCTGCCTTTTTCCATAAATTCTTCACCATGGTCGCCCGTAAGAATGACGATTGTTGAATCCAGCAGTGAATTATCTTCGAGATATTTAAAAATTTTTGCAACCTGGCTGTCGAGATGATTGCAGGAATTTATATAACGATTCTTTATCAGGTGAATATCTTTTTTCATATCAACATCGGAATAGTCAAAATCTTCGATATATGGACGAGCAATTTCGTTTTCAGGAGGGAAGTAGTAAGGTGCATGAGGTGATTCAAAAAACATAAATGTCATAAAGGGACGCGATTCGTCACGTTTCCCAATAAAATCGAGAATACGTTCTACGTTTAATCCGTCAAGTTTCCAACTCATCAATCCCTTGTCAAGTTCGGCAGAATCGTGAAGCTGTTGTGGTGATAACTTAGCGAAAATTGTTTTATCGAATTCCGGATAAGAAAATTTCGCGCTGCTGTAAACGTTAATCTGATAGTTGTCTTTAATCAGAGCATCCATTAAAAGCGGGCTTTTGCATTCTTCAAGGAAATTGAACCAGTAGTTTCCATAAAGGCCGTAAAATGCGGAGAAGATGGCCATTCGTGTGCCGTTGCCGCCGCTGTAATGATGATTGAAAGTTACTGATTTACGGGCGAATTCCCACGAGTGTGGCATTATTTTAGGATTCAGCATATCTGCGCGGAGCGATTCGGCCATCAGAAAAACTATATTATATTTTTTATATTCACTCTTACGAACTATAGGTTTGAGCGGATATTCCAGATTTATTTCCTTGAATTTCATACTGAACGATTTTTCGCGGGGAGATATAAGGCCGAAAGACTTTGCCATTTTACTAAAAGTAACAGGAGCATAAAAAGGAAAGGCTCTGGCTGAAGTAAGAACAGGGCGATAAGAATAAAAAGAACTCAAACCATAAGTAACACCCTGCAAAAGAACCAGAATTACAAGTACTGCTGCTGCAAAAATTAGCCTTGGCCGCGTAAAAATATTTTCAGATATCTTTTTTATTCGACTCGATTTTAATAACAATACCCAAATAGTACTCTGAGCCGAAATGAAAAATAAAACAATCATAATGAAGCTGCGCATCGTTGAAGCGGTGCTGCCCATAGATTCTATGCCGCCTTTTGTAAAAATAAGATTCCATACAAAACTATTGAAATGGAAACCGAACATTTTGAAAATAAAACTGTCGGTATAAATCAATAATTGCAGAAATGTTACAGAAATAACTGCCAGTGAGCCTATAAACCAGGGCGATTTGAAGAAGGCAGGCAGGGAGAATTTATTTAAGATTTTTTGCACTGTATTTAGAACAAGAAAAAACGGAAGAAGATAAATGAAACAATAAGAAATATATACTATAGCAGTAAAAATTCCTGTTCCGAAATTTATGTAATGAATTTCTTTAAGAAACACAGATACATTAATAAGAAGCAGCAAATATGATATGGCAAAATATCGAGCCAGTACCGAAGCGGTTTTTGTTGTTTTTTTCATATATCTTCCGGGAAATTAAATGCACGTCCTTATACGATGATAACCCATTAAAATTAATTATAAAGTAATATTTAGTAAATTTCCCTTATAGTACAAAAATTTATAATAAATAAAATGATGACTTTTGAGGCCGAAATGTTCGAAAATAGGATATCGCTGTTTAGCCTGTTTGGCTTTAAGGTAAAACTGGATATTACATGGTTTATCCTCGCAGTTCTCATAACTTGGTCTTTGGCAAAAGGCGTTTTTCCAATGTATTTCGAGGGGTTGACGCCGGCAACGTACTGGTGGATGGGAGCGGTAGGAGCGGTCGGGCTTTTTGTCTCTATCATTTTTCACGAGTTCTTTCATTCGTTTATCGCAAAATTATATGGCCTTCCTATGAAGGGCATTACACTTTTCATTTTCGGCGGCGTTTCAGAAATGGAAGAGGAACCTGAAAGTCCAAAAATTGAATTCCTGATGGCAATCGCTGGGCCGATTTCGAGCCTCGTATTAGGCGGGATTTTTTACCTCCTTGTATTAATCAGCCGGGGAATAAACATGCCCCAATCCGTAAGTGGTGTCCTGATATATCTTTCCATTATCAATGTAGTTCTTGCTGTTTTTAATATGATACCGGCTTTTCCTCTCGATGGCGGCCGCGTGCTGCGTTCGATTTTATGGGGAGCCAAACACAATCTTCGATGGGCGACACACATTGCATCGTCTCTCGGTTCGGCATTCGGAATATTATTGATAATTCTCGGGATTATGAGTTTGATATCTGGCAATTTCATCGGAGGTCTTTGGTATTTTCTTATCGGTATGTTCATTCGCGGGGCTTCCAAAATGTCGTACCGTCAGTTAATTATCCGCAAAGCTCTCGCGGGCGAAGAGGTTGACAGGTTTATGAAAACCGACCCCGTTGCTGTTACTCCTGATTTGACAATTCCTGAACTTGTACGCGATTTTTTCTATAAGTTTCATTACAAGATGTTCCCTGTTCTCGAAGGCGAAACCGTCAAAGGCTGTATTACATCTCGCGACATAAAACAAATACCGCATAACCAGTGGGACAATTACAAAGTTGCAGACCTGACAAAATCGTGTAATAAAGAAAATTCGATTCAAGCACATTCTGACGCTGTTAAGGCGCTTTCGCAAATGAGCAGTACAGGTAACAGCAGGTTATTGGTATTGGAAGGAAACAGGCTGGCGGGAATTGTTACACTTAAAGATTTATTAAAATTTTTAGCTTTGAAAATCGATCTCGAAGGAGATGATGAAATAGATTTACCTCAAATATGATTTAGGAGAAATAAAATGAGCAGAAAATATTTATATTTGATTATCTTATTGGCATTAAGCCAGTTGAACTATTCAGTTATTGCCGATACCGGGCCTACGATATACTTGTGCTGCCGGGACACGAATAATCAAACCAATCTGCTTTCAGACTTTATGTATTTTGTTCCATTGATTTCACCGGTAGACGTTACAAATGAAAAAAGTGAAAATAATCAGCAAATCGGTTATGTGATTTCATGTACAAAAGATTCTAAGAAAAAATCTTTCAAATCGTCTTGTGAGTTCAGAATGGAAGGTCAGGGAAGCAATTTAAACGACTTCGATAAAGAAGGAATGATTGAACGCAACAAAAAAAATGTTAAAGAAGGAGATGACATTAAAAATATCCTTGATTACATTAAATTCAATGGCGAAGGATACGGTAAAATCGATATCTTCGGCGATATAGAAAATGGTGAGGAAGTTGTAAAAAAAGTTGTAGTTCATTTCAATGCAAGAGGAAGCCAAAGTCCTGTTTATGCAGGTTTGTACAGTGTAAAATCTGAAAATGGCAATTATTCCTATGATAATAAATACGATACGAAAGTTGCACGTGTAAACACGTTGACATTTGTCGAAAATCAGGACATACCCAAAATGGATATTAAAGTGGCTTCTGTCGGCAAAGATGAAGAGTCGCTCGGAATCCTGCAAGGAATCATAGGGTCAATTGCCAATCTTGTAATCCAGCCTTTTGAAATAACACAAATTGGAAATGATGAAATGCTGAGGCTCGGACTTGCGTTATATAATGAACAGAAGAAATTTACGTTTCCAAAAGCTGAGAATTTAATACCAAAAAGCGAGCAGGGAAATTAATTACCATTTTTTAAATATGAAAAATACGGCTAAGACTATAAGCGAAAAGCCAACGGTATAATTCCATTTTAATGGTTCTTTCAGATAGAACACAGAGAATACAGCGAAAACTATAAGTGTTATGACTTCCTGCATGGTTTTTAACTGCGCACCGGAAAATTGATAACTGCCGATTCGGTTGGCCGGTACCTGAAAGCAGTACTCTGCAAAAGCAATCAGCCAGCTAATTAATATCACAATCATGATCGGCTTACTTTTAAATCTCAAATGCCCATACCATGCGAAAGTCATAAATATATTAGAGATAGTTAAAAGTACGATAGTCTTCATTTACTTGAATCCTTTATGTTATCAGTTTTCTGTTATTGGTTATCGGTTTAATGAGTTTATCAAAGATTGGAGCATCTTTGTAATTGATTTCAGGTCATCTATAAACTTCATTGCCTGTGACTTTTTAAGAACATTCGTTGCTGCAACAATATAAATTTGCGTTCGCAGTTCGGCAGATGACCCCTTAGCAATATTGTTAAAACGCCTGAAGTCTGCCTTGCTGTTTCTTTCACAACCCTCGGCAATATTAGAGGGAATTGATAATGCAGAACGCAATATTTGTTCTTTAAGCCAAAACTCTTTGCAATTTTTCAATTGTTTCCATAATTCGACAGATAATCGGCAGGATTTTTTCCAAACATCCAGATTTTCAAAATTTGAACTCATTTAACACCTCCATATAATTATAATGTAAATGTGCAATTCATTAACTGATAACAGATAACTGGCAACTGATAACCAATTCCAATTACTGTAAAAATTCCTGTATTCCGCTGCGAATAAGCATAACAGCAATTGCCGCCAGAAGAAGACTCATAACTTTTGAAAGAGCTTTTGAGCCAGCTTCGCCGAAGATCCTTATTAAATGGTGCGATTGCTTGAAAACGAAAGCGGCTATCAGCAAATTAAGTAAAACAGAAATAATTGTAGCAGGCAGCCCATATTGAGGAACTAAAACAAGTGAAGTGGTTAATACCGCCGGACCTACCATTAAAGGGATTCCGAGCGGAACTGAGCCCAGATCGCTGGAAGGCATCCTTCTGGGCTGTGTGGGATTTATAATATCAGTAATCGAAATGCAAAATAGAATTGCGCCGCCTGCAATCATAAAATCTTCAATTGTTATACTTAAAAACTTCAATATCAATCTTCCGATAAGAATAAAAATCACCGCTACAACCAAAGCTGTCCAAAAAGACTGGACTATGATACGGTTTTTATCCTTGGAATTCATACCACTGGTAAGCCCAACGAATAAGGGCAGGATGCCGAAAGCATCAACTGCGACAAAAAGCGGGATAAACGCAAGAAGAATGTTTCTAAGCATTCGGTTTGGCCTCATCATTGCCGTTGTAAATTTTTATTCTTTGCCACGGAGAATGTATTTCTCTTGTAAAAGTCGGACCTCTCCCTGTTTGAATCTGAATTTCTTCCCTTAGAAAATCGATATGCTGCAAAAGTGCCCACGCTGTATTGTGCCAACTCATCTGATAACCTCGTTCATGAGCCTGTTTTTCCATACGCAGTCTTTTCGATTGATTAAATATCAGATAATCTAATGACTGTGCGATTTGCTCAACACTTGGCTCCCCGGGATCTACGAGGATGCCTCTTGCGTGTCTGCCGAAAACGGCTCCCGGCGGACATTTCTGATTCGAATGAATCAACTCGAGCGCGTACCTGAATTTTGTAGCGATTGCTATTCTGCCGCTGCCGAGAGTATCGGCCAATATGCCGCTCGATATCTGCTGCATATTCAAATAAGGCAGCAGCATCACATTCGAGGCGCCGTAAAGTTCGAGCAGAAGTTTTTCTTCAAGGAAAGTATCCAGAAATACGATATCGTATTTGCTGAATTCAACTTCATTTAGTGATTTTGCCTTGCACCATCTGACATTTGCCTCGGTAAGAGACCAGTTAAGCAGTTCCTGGAACTGCCGGTAATCCTGGCCTTTATTGTGCTTTACAAATTCCGGATGGCACTGACCCGCGATCAAATAGACAATTGATTTTCTCTGCGCTTCGGTTAGTGCTTCATTAACAAATTTACCGAAACCCCTTATGCCGTATTGTATGCCTTTGCCCGGAGAAAGCAGACCGATAGTGGTTACCAGAAAGTGGTTCACTAATCCGTATTTTTCTTTTATTTCAAGTCGGTCGAATTGCGACGGGTGCGCCATCCTGATGCCGTGGTCGATGTGTTTTATTTTGTCCCGTTCAATTCCATAAATAGGCGATTCGAGAATTCTAATCGCACTTTCGGTTGTTACTATCAAACCTCTGCTGTTTTGCGCTAAATCGACAATGACCTGCCGTTGATGCTCATCAGGATTGTTTAGAACGGTATGCATGTAAACAACCGTCAAAAGCCCTTTTTCGGTAAATGCCTTTGCCATCTGAACGTAGTTTGTACCTCTGCCTTCGTTGCCGTTATCATCAGGGTCAAGGCCGTATTCGTGCTGCAGAAGAACTGCCGTCGGATTTTTACTTTCGGCCGCACGCGATATTATACTTTTTGTAACAATCTGCCATGAAGCCGGGCTATATTGATCAATTGTTAAATCCACCGGTATATGGTATGGCAGATTATCTTTATCGATTGCGGCAATACGGATGTTTCCTATTTCAGATGTGAAGTGTTCGAGTGAATTTGCCAGATCCCGGCTAAAAGTTCCAATTCCACACCTTCTTGGAGGGTACGTACTGATTATTCTAATATTATAGGCCATATGCTACAGATTAACTATTATTTTGATTTTGTCAATTATACACTCTTTTGGGTGGTGGTGGGCAGTTTGAGCGATCAAGTAAAGTTAAGAGGAAAATTGAAACATTTTTATGGATGCTTTACTGAGAATAATTTGGAAGGATAATCAGCTATTAAACAGAATTGACCCAAAAAATCTTTAGTTCCTAATAATACAAAAGGCAAATCAGGCATAAAGTCGACTGAAATATCTACCATTTTATAAACTATATCTGAGCATCCTTTTAATAAGTTGGCTGTATGATAAACCTCTATTCTACATATATGAGTAAACGCAACAGCCACGCCGTTTCCAGTGCTCACCGGTTTAGGTATCCCACGTTCTAAATCTATGCCTAAATCTTCAGCTAATTCCGCTGGGGCTGCACAAATATCCGCACCTGTATCAATTATGGCAGGCTCATCAAGCATTAAACCGGTATTTGGGTAAACGATTTTAGTAAATAACACCGGCCGCAGTGGAGAGGATGGAGAAAGACGCAAAAATGGGAAATTATTTATCGGCATTTAAAAGCAAAAGCTTAAATCCTTTGCAGGCACAAAAAACACCATTGGATTGGGCGAGAATTTTTTAGCTTTTTCTCTGACTTCTTTTCGAGTTTTTCCAGAAGCTACTATAGTGTGGTCTGTTACAGAGGTAAATGCTACGTATCCGCCTTCGTATTTCGGGTCTTTGACGAGTACGAAATTATCCATAGAACACCTCCGTGAATTTTAAATTTTCCCTGATTAATGAATGACTTACGTTCGCTACAGTTTTGTATCTAACAGTGTTAGAATGTCTTGTCAATAAAAATGTGGAAAAAATGTGGAAAAAAATGTTAATAATTTATTCTTTTTTTTGAGACCATCTGGCATTTGCGGCTTTTTTTGCAATTTCTGCTCTTTTTTCTGGGGTTAATTTTTCACTTCGAGCCTTGCCCCCTTTTATTCCGCCTAAGTGCCCTAAAAGGACGGCGGCAATGTTTTTACCATCTTGAACGGCGTTTTTCAACAAATCCTCTGTTGTAGTATAGACTTAGCTAATTGGTTTAAATCTAACTTGTTTTTGCTTGAGCGGTTTTGCATTTCATGATATTACGGAATTGCTATAACGCAAGTTTAAATTTAGCGAAGATTAAAGAGATTTGGGAAAAGATATTTGCAAATACTATTTAAAAAACGTACAATATATAGTATTAGGAATATTGCAGAATTACAATTTAATACGTTAAAATAGGGAAAATTAAGTTTGGGCTGATAGTTAGCGCTACCAGCCCTAAGACGACTTTGAATTTTTTCTTAACCCTTTGAAACTGTTACTAACGGAGTGATTACCGTGAGCAAGGATGCTCCATATCGTCATCTTGTTTTGGTATTATTATCACGCCCACCCCCGCGTGTCAAGTCAAATTCCCTTTTCAAATATCCTATTAAGTTAGTGGCTTTATAAGGATATTTCTTTTATCGTTCATTTAAGTAGATTTTAATTAATTTTAAAAAGAAAGGGCCTTGAAATGGCTAAATATAATAGAAATAGTGGTAAACCTTGGACGCCTTCGGACGTTAATCAACTAAAAAATCTTGCTGCCGGAAACACTCCAACGCGAGTAATAGGACTAAAGCTTGGTCGTACACCAGCAAGCATCTACGCCAAAGCTGGCGATGAAAATATATCGTTATCGCCACCTAATCAACGTCCATATGGAACAAGGTAACTTATATTAGTTTTTTTACTGCACTTTCATAAAGTTTACGCTCGTTGTTTTGCCATTTATGGGAGTGATTAGTCAGGGCAATCGCTAATACGTATGCCCTAAGTAGTTTTTTTATGGTTTTTTTTTCACTGTTTTACTCCTTGAAAAAAATACTTTGAAAAGGGGGGGTATCTAACAAATACCCCCTTAAATTTTAAACACTTTCAAACTGACCCACTACCCTCTTTTGTTACGACCGATAACTAAGCTTATATCCTTTTAAAAGAAAGATTTTTAACTATCTGAATGGTTTTGCTTAATCCATACAAATTATACGCCGATAACATAGATATGATTAAAACCAGGTATTAAGGAGCATAGAAAATGGGAATTCAGGATTGGTCGGAAAATGTATTGCTTGTAACAATTGCACCAGAGCCGGATATGTGCGATGAGCTAAAGATGGTAACAGATATGATTCGCCAGCGGAAAAAATGCAGCGTTGTTATTGATTTTTCCGATGTTGATATTGTAACTTCTTCAAGTCTTGCCCAGTTACTCAGACTCCAAAAGACTTTGGATGACCTCGACCAGCAGTTCGTCGTTTGCGGCACAAGCAAGCGAACAAAAAGCATTTTTGAGGTTACCGGTCTTGATAAGGTATTTGAATTTGTCGAAGATAAATTTACAGCCCTTGCCGGCCTTCAAATGGCATCATAAACGAATTGACAATAACAAAGCAACGTGCTAACATTACGTTGCGAATGTTATGTCTGAGCGTAACGGAAAGTTAATATGGATAAGCAAATCGTACAGCGAATTGAAAAAGCGCTTGAGTATCACTTTTCTGATATTGCACTTCTAAAGAAATCCCTTACGCACGCTTCTGCTGCGGTAGCAAAACTCGACAGTAATGAAAGACTCGAATTCCTCGGCGATTCCATTCTCGGACTGGTAATTTGCCAGGCACTTTTTGAGAAATTCCCCCATTATCGCGAAGGCGATTTGACAAAAATTAAAAGCAAACTGGTCTCCCGCAAAACCTGTTCCATGATAGCGGCAGAACTGGATATCGAAGATTTGTTCAATATCGGGCCTGGAATGCAGAAAAGCGCCGCACTAAAAGGTTCAATTTCAGCCGCTATGCTCGAATCAATAGTAGCGGCAATTTATATCGACGGCGGTTTCGAATCTGCCAAAAAATTTATTATGAGGCTCTTTGGCCCCCTTATCGAACAGGCAGACGCCGCCCAGCATCAGGAGAATTTTAAATCGCTTCTTCAGCAGTATGTTCAGCAGAAACTCAATTCAAGCGTAACTTATGAAGTTCTCGATGAAAAAGGGCCCGACCATAATAAGTGTTTCGAGAGCGCGGTAGTCATAGATAAAAAAAGATACCCCAGCGCATGGGGAACGACAAAAAAGGAGTCCCAGCAGACCGCCGCCTTTAACGCTCTTGTCGAATTAGGCGTAATCAAGTCCAACCAAGTCGAGATTTGATTCAACTTTCTGCAATTACAATTGACATCAATTCGCATTTCATTTAAAAAAACATCCTGAAAATTCATCGGTTCTCTTTTTAAGGATTAAATAATGAATCGCAAGTCCCTGCCCTTTGTTCTGTTTTTATTTGTATCTCTTTCAATTAATCTTCCTTTATATTCTGAAAATTTAGAAGTCAAAATAGACGCTGTCGAAAATCCCGATAATTTTCATTTTGTCGTGATGGGCGACAGGACAGGCGGCGAGCAAAAAGGCGTTTTCGAGCAGATGATTAGCAAAGTAAACCTGATGTGCCCGGCTTTTGTCGTCAACGTCGGCGATAACATCGCAGGTTACACAACTGACCCAAACAACGTGAACAATCAGTGGGACGAATTTGATTCACTTGTAAAAAAATTGAATGTCCCATACCTCAAAGTATCCGGCAATCACGATATTACAAACGAAATGATGGCTGATATTTATCAGAAGCGGTTCGGAAAAACTTATTATTATTCGATTTATAAAAATGTTCTCTTTTTGTTCCTGAACTCAGATGACCCCTCCGCGTCTATCGACCAGAAACTCAAGAAGGAGCTTGAAGAAGAAAAGAAGAAGCTCAAGGAAATGGCGAAAACACAGGGAGTTACTCCTGCCGGCTTGATGATGTTAAAAGAATACGAAGAAAAGAACAGGGAAATGCACGGCGGTACTATTGCCGATGCCCAATTTGAATTTGCGAGCAAAGTGCTTGCCGATCACAATAATGTCCGATGGACGTTTGTAATTATGCACAAACCGCTTTGGAAACTATCCAGCCCGCCCGCTAATTGGACTAAAATTGAAAACATCCTCAAAGACAGGCCGTACACCGTTTTCGCCGGTCATGAGCACATCAATTCATACTCACAAAATAACTCGCGCGATTACATCGTAACCGCAACTTGCGGCGGAAGCCAGGGGCCTGCATCGATTCCCGGTATCTACCACCATATTTACTGGATTACAATGGACAGCACCGGCCCGACTATAGCTAATTTGCTTGCTGATGGTATTCTCGAAAAAACTGATATCCGCCCGAAAAACGGTTCCGACACCATTGACGTCAAAAAAATTGTTGAGGAATTTAGCAAATAGGCATAGATAGAATTTCCCTAACAGGATTTAAGCAAAAAGCCTGATTTGACAAGGTTCAAATCTGTTTACAATCATTTTAAAGTAATATTTTACTTTAGATTGTGAGCGGCTATGAATCGTAAAAAAATCGGCAGGGCACTTGGAAATGCAGCCCTTTTATTACTTTTAGTTTCCTTGACATTAACTGCCGGCTGCGGCGAATCTTCGAAGCTGACCGGAACTGATGGTACGCCGGTCAAAGGCGCAAAGCTCAGATGGGGAGCATTTTTTGGTTCGCCGTTTGGAATGAAATTTACAACTCCCGAACATCTCGGAGTTCATCGTGCAGCGCGAGAAATTAATGGAATGTTGTATACGTGCAGGGGGGGATTCATCGATGTCGGCCACGTGCGCGAAGCGGCAGACAGAACTGCGTTCATAAAAAATGTCGTCTACCAGAACCTGATAAATCATAACACCGAATTCTCCTTTAATGTAATTGAACCTTCAAGATATTACATCACAATTGCATACCCCGCTAACTGGGAGAATTTCTCACAATCAGAACGCGAAGTTACTGCCAATGAAATAGCTATTGATATCGGTCAATATCTTGCGCATACGAGCATGGTATGGCACGAGATAATTACATGGTACGGTTTTGCGACAGTAGGAATCTTCCCCGATACAATATCCGCATTTTCATGGGAAGACCCGTATTCCGATGTGCTCGGCACATGGCTGGGAGCTGCCGCGCTTAGAGATGTGGGACAGAAATATAACGATGCAATGACAAGCCTGCTGAATGAGGAAATGAAGGAACTCGGTGTTCAGCCTGCCGCCGTTGCGCGCCAGGCCAGGAAAATGATACAAGGAAAATGGTACACCGGAGGGGGATATTTTTTCGTCAAGATGAGAAATCATAATTTCGATGTTGGCTACGATGATGGAATGGTATCGCCGTTGCTTGTCCCCGGCATTTGCGATAACGCCCAGGCAAAATTATATCCTGCGCCGAAACTTGAATTAGTTTGGAAGCATGGGTTTGGATTCAATGTTGAAATCGAACCTCGCGTTATGCAAAAAGATAAAATCTATAGCTGCGTCGGACTTGACAGCAACAGGCGAATCTGTCCAAATATATATTTTACGAGGATAATCGAACAGTTAAAAAATGATACCGCCATAGCGTATGAAGCTAAACTTAAAGGAGAAGAGGGAAATGCGGAACTATCCAGAAAAAGGTAAAAAAACATCAATTGCGGCAATTTTAATAGCAATGGTAATTATGATTTCCGGTTGCGGTGCCAACAGGCCGAGGTGGGGTTATCTGCCGACAGCGACGCTTGGAAATCCTTTTCCCGACCCGAATGAACTTGGCACGCATTCGTCAGGCATGGGCTTATTTATGGAAGCGGCCGGACTTGTTTATACATGCAGGGGCGGACATATCGACCTTGACCATGTCCGCGGCAGCGCCGATACAACGAAATATCTGGCAAAAAAAATCACTGAAACGCTGGCAGCAAAAACCGAAGTCTTTTCATTCAATATGACAGGCGAAAGGTCATTACATAGAATAACCTTCGCCTATCCGGAAAACTGGCAGCAGGAACCGAATAAAGAAAAAATCATAGAGCAAATTTCGATTGATACCGCACCTTATATTGCTATGAACGCCATGACCTGGCACGAAATCATGACATGGTTCGGCGTGCATTTTTTAGGCTTCGAACCGGAATTTAACTCCGCTTTTTCGTGGGAAGATATTTATTCGAATCTTGTCGGCGCCAAACTCGGAGTAGCTGCGATGAAAGATAAAGAACACAGCTTCGATGAGGCTATGACCAAATTAATATATGATGCACTGAATGAATTGGAGGTGCAGTCGAAAAAAACGGCAATTGCAGCTTCCCGGAGTATGGAGGGCAAATGGTACAGTGCCGGAATCATTCCTGATATGAAAATGAGAAATTTCGATATAGGACTTGATGGCGAGATTACCCCCACGCTTGTGCCCGATGTGGCCGGTTGCAGAGAATGTGAGCCGATGACGCTCAAAATGCCGACCGTAAACACTCTAAAAAAATACGGTTTTACAATGACGCATCAGATTGAGCCCAACGTCTTCGAGCAGGACAAGATTTTAAGAGCCGCAAGTTCAAAAGTAATTTTCCCGGAAAGGCATTTCCCCATACTTATCGAATTTATGAAAAAAGAGGCACAAGGCAAAGGCTACAGTTTTGCCGAGTAAAAAAAAATGTCATTGCGAGGAGTCCCGTTGAGCGAAAGCGAATCGGGACGACGAAGCAATCTCAGGTTTTTGAATTATTTGAGCATCCCTACAGTTTTTGTATTATTGTATTTCGCTGAACAAAATTTTTCACATTATCCGCAATCAATCCCTGTCCCTGCATTTCACCCATCCCGAAAGCCATCGCCGGCCGGGCCGATTTGCATTCTTTTGCCAATGTAATTTTAACGTTCTCGAACAGCACGTTTTCAATCGGACTTTCCGGCAAACCCCAAAAAACCGCCGCCGCCGTTTGAGCGTTGTCAGCAATCAGGTTCGTTATTTTTACATTCCGCAGACATGGCGTAGTCGCTGTAACAGGCCGTGCATTGCGGTCTGAAAGCATTTCAATCTCTTCCGCTTTTGCCCCGCATTCATAATATAAATTCATCACAATCGGACACCACACTCCGTTCATTCTGATATTGTTAAGCGTAATATTTTCAACCGTCCCCGCTCGTCCGCGCCGCGATTTAAGTCTGATTCCCCGGTCTGTGCCGTTAAATACACAATCTGAAATTTCGATATTGGCAATCCCAGCCGCAGTTTCCGAACCCATAACGACGCTGCCGTGCCCCCGAAGCATATTGCAATTTTTTACAATCACATTTTCACAAGGCTTATTTACCCGCATCCCGTCTTTGCCGATTCCCGATTTGAAACAAAGACAGTCATCGTTTACATCGAAATCGCAATCAGTAATTTCGACGCCATTGCACGAATCGATATCAAGGCCGTCGCCGTTAATGCCGTCATCAGGATTCTGAAATGTAACTCCTTTTATTTTGACGTTTGAACAGTAGAGAATGTGCGTGTTCCAGAATGGCGAATTGCGCGTCGTAAAATCCTCAAGCAAAACATCCCTGCAATTATTGAACTGAATCAAAGGAGGGCGAAAGAAAAACGAATTAATGCCTCCGCCTCCGCAATCAGAAAGGTCGATACCGGCATTTAATTTGACGAATTCTTTATCAATTTCGGTAATCGGCTGTTTCCTCCCTTTTCTGCGTTCTTTAAATTCATTCCCCCATTTGCGTCCCTGCCCGTCGATTATGCCGTTTCCGGTAATTGAAATATTTTCCGCATTCTCAGCATAAACGCACGGACAATAGCCAAAGCACTCAACGCCTTCCCACCTCGATTTCACCGGCGGATATTTTGAAAAATCATCGCTGAACAGAATTACTGCACCATTTTCAAGATGCAGATTAGAGTCGCTTTTTAAACGAATAGGGCCTGTAAGATATGTCCCCCCCGGCACGACAATCTTCGAATCTTTCGCGATTGCATTAATGAATGCCTGCGTATTGTCAGTTACGCCGTCATTAACAGCGCCAAAATCCTTTATATTCACCATTTGAACCTCCATGATTTATTTATACCACAAAAAACCATCAGTTTCCATTTAATTCATTGTTTAACCCCCGGACCCGTGCCGGGGGTTTTCATCGCGTAGCGATGAATATTTCATTTCCCGCACCCGTGCCGGGTGAATTCATCCTTTGGAATGAATTAATTTTTATATGGTATTTATTCTTTATGTTTATGTATATAAACGATTCTTGCCGCAAGTTCTTTTTCGGTAAAGCAGAATTGTTTATCAAAACCGCGCGTCCATATTTTTCCTTTTCTGCCGTATTCCCAAAAGGCACGTGTTGTTAAACTTTTGTATCTGTTTATTAAATTATCGATTGAATCCTGATGTGATTTTGCTAACAAATGAACATGATTGGAACACACCGCCAGCGCAATAATTTGATGATTAATTCTTAATGCTTCATCGAGAATTATTTGTTTTGCGATTTTCTTTTCTGCGGCATTTAATTTGACGGTTTCTTCTTTTTGTAATTCTTTACTTTTCTGAAAAAGTTTTGGATCGCCTTTTTGTAATTGTCCTTTATTATCAACATACCCTCTTTCGTCACCCGGCAGCCACGTTCCGTATGTCGTCCACGTTGCCATAAATCCAATCATCTCCATAACATTCTCCGCATGTTACAAAAAAATCACACAAATTTCCCGTCTTTAGCCCCCTGACCTGTGCAGGGGGGGGTAAAATAAAAATCATTTCCAACTTCCCGGACCGTGCCAGGGGTCATAAAAAAATCCCGTTTATTAGCCCCCTGACCTGTGCAGGGGGAAATAAAAAAAATACACTTCCAACTTTTTCCCGCACCTGTGGCAGGGGAATTCATCCGAAGGATGAATTATAAATTCGTATTCATTAAAGGGGAATAAAAAAAACTTTCCAATCTCTCACATTTTCGTTTATTAGCCCCCGGACCCGTGCCGGGGGTCATAAAAAATATTTCTTCCTTTACCCCGGACCTGTGCCGGGGGTATTCATCTCAAAGAGATGAATTGTTTTCTTCTTAAATTTTAAATTAATTTGAACCATAAGAGTTGAAGGATTATCTTCTACTTTGCGTTATACTACCGCCGTCTCTTCTATTGCCAAAGCTTTTCGTTTTTTTATGAATTTTATAAACAGGACCCGGCTGGGATGTGTCCGGTGTTGTTTTCATTTCATCAACAGTTTTCTGCGACCAAGGCTCCAACACATAGACAGGCTGGCCATTATAGGTATCACGGCCTGTGATTAAAATTTTGCCTTTATATTTAAAATCTTCATTGACGTTTACGTCCTTAATGGTTACGAAATTTTTGCACCAGACATTAACAAATTTGTCATCATCGTATAATTCAGCTACGAAGCCGCGTCCACCACCTGAATACTCTATTACAAATAATCTATTATTTTCGCCAAGACAGCATGTTTGTCCTATTTTAAGAGGGAATGAAAAAGATTTTGTGCGAAGTTTAGATACGGGAGCGGTATCCGCAAGCTGATTAGGTTCACGGCATTCAGCCAGATCAGCTTTCAAATCTGCGATAATTTTATTTTTGGCCTCGATAGATTTTTTGAGCTGCTGAATTTCAGCCCTCAACGAGGCTATTGTATTGGCATCGTTGGGATCGGCGAACAGAGAGGCAGAAAAGACAAGTAACAAAGCAAATATTGTTTTTTTCATTTGAATTTCTCCTTACTCCTTTTTTCATAAATTCGCAGTATCCTGAGGAGCGATTTCCTGGGATGGATTAACAATTGCAGGTGAATCATTGAGACTAATAACCGGTTCTATTTGCGTATCTTTTTTAACAGAAGGTTTCTTTTGGCCAGGCAGTCGGATTTTAATGTTTGATAATTCAATAGCAGCCGATTCATTGAGAAGCTTTTGTAAGCCATTTATCAAATCAGAATGATCGACAACAACATCACTATTCTTTTTGAGTATTCGACGAATCATATTTATGCTTTCAATGCTGGTTATCGCGGTCAATAAATTCACCGGCGAAAGCACCGAAGCCTTTTCCCATAATTTTTCCAGGCCACCCTTTTTTATGTTTTTATAGGAAATTATGTTGAATTTTGCGGCTAATTCAGAAATGTCACTACTGAATAAATCCCATTGTTCTATTAATTTCGTTATGGGAGGCTGTCCAAATTCGACATGATAAAGCTTCCATGAGCGGCCATTGGTTAATAATACCCATTCACAACTGCAATCAATAGCATAAGACGTTACCTGCTTTAAATGTTTTGTGGCCAGATCGATGCCGACTCTTTTTAATTCAACTATCATGATGGGTTCAGCATCCGGCGAACGGTCGAATTGAACTACAAAATCAACATGTTCTGTTTCACCTGCCCCCTTGACTGCTCGTTCTCTGCTTAAATGTTCAAATGCATTATACCCCATCAAGGTTTCAAATATTCGCTCAACTCTCCGCCGAGTCTCCGCCTCATTACCGTCAATCTTCATCACATCTTCGATAATTTTTCGTGCCTCGATAATTTTGCGCCTTACATCTTTATCAATCGCCATTGTATTTCTCCTTAAAAAGGCATTCACATTTTTCGACTTGCCTAAAAATTTTTCTTTTTTCCGTCTCCTATGTTTTCTCTTCGGCGCTTGTGTTCTAAGTTCGGAGCCTGCCCTCACGAAAGTGGGGGGTTCTGCATTCTACCTCCTAAATTCTACCTCCTAATTCAATTTATTCAACCAAAAACCGCCATTTTGCCTGCCCCGTTAGGTTTCTTTCAAAAATATACAAACGCCACTGGGATTGTTATGAATTTTGTTGGGATTATTATCTTAACCGTCCTTGAAGCAAACCTTACTGGGGCCTGCCCTATAAAGTTTCTTTAACGGTTTTTCAAATGCCGCTGAGTTTGTTGTATATAGTCTCACAATGTAAGACTTCACATTATTTAAGAAACTTTATCGGGGTCCGCTTCTTCATTTAAAAAAAATCAGAGTAATCGGCGGTACGGGCTGAGTAGTAATGATTAAAATAGTCTCGGCTTCCGAGTCCACAACTATTCACTATTCGTTATTCACTCTTCACTAAAAAAATAAACTTCACGAGATGCGAGATGTGATTAATAAGGACCCCGAATATCTATAGAAAGTGTTCACTTTTGATATACTTTTTTTCCGCTTTTTTAACACTTTTTTTCGCTTTTTAGAGACTTTTTTTGTTCGTTCATCGAAGCATTTATGAAAACAAAATAGCCAAATTGCGAAAAACTCGTCAATTTAGCGCAATAAAAAAATTGCGCAGTTTTTTCAACGCAAAATAATTGGGGCTAGCTGCAAAAATCAGTAAATTAATTATATTTATTTGAGCAAAAATACTTGACTTTCGTAAATTTATTTAGTAGATTGTTAAAAAATTAACGCTGTCAAAATAAAAACGAATAGAATTTTAGATGACACCTAAAAAGACGATAGAAAGAATCAGTTTATACCGACGAATAGTCGGTAATTTGCTTTTAAGCGGCAAAAAACAGGCTTTTTCGCATGAAATCGCCAAACTTGCGGGTGTTAAAAGCTCGCAGATACGGCACGATTTTATGTTCATCGGCACCAACGGCCGTGCTAATGCCGGCTATGACCTCCAGGAATTGAGGGGGCATATCGAAGGTTTTTTGTTTGGCGGCGATGCTGATAATTTCTGTATCGTTGGAGTCGGTAATCTTGGCCGGGCGATATTAGCGTTTTTTAGGGCAAGGCACAAAAATATCGTTATTAAAGCGGTATTCGATAAAGACCCGGCCTTAAAAGACCGGATTATTCAGGGTTGCCGTTGTTATTCGATAGATGATGCAAGTGAGATAATTAAAAAAGAAAACATAAATATCGGAATTATTGCCGTTCCCGTTGAGCAGGCCAAGTTGGTTGCTCAAATTCTTGTAGATGGCGGCATTAAAAGTATAGTGAATTTCGCGCCGGTTCCTTTAAATGTCCGGCAGGGATTATTTATAGAAAATGTAGATTTAACAATGTACCTTGAAAAAGCGGCGTTCTTTTCGAGGAATTTGAGCAAACTATCGGAGGTTTAAATGTCGCAGATTAAAACAGTTTTAGAAAAATATCCGAATGCGAAAAGGGAAAACTTGATTCCCATTTTGCAGGATATTCAGGAAGCATGCGGGTATCTTTCCCGCGAAGTGGTAAACGAAGTTGCCCAGTATATAGGTCTGCCGGCGGCGAAAATTTATGGTGTGGCGACCTTTTATAATCAGTTCCGCTTTCAGCCTCTTGGAAAATATCACGTAATGATTTGCCGCGGAACGGCATGCCATGTCAAAGGTTCGCAAAAAGTGCTCGATATGGTCGTCAAGGCTCTGGGCATCCAGCCGGGTCAGACATCCCGCGATGGATTATTCAGCCTCGGCGTTGTGGCTTGTATGGGAGCCTGCGGTTTGGCACCTGTAGTAAGTATAAATGGTGAATTTCATGCAAAAGTAACTCCCAAGAAATTATCCGGCATCATCGCCGAAATCAGGGACAAGGAGCTCAGTCATGCAAAAAACTGAAACTAAAGTAAACAATAATCAATGCTGGCCCGATGCGCTGCGGCCTTCCAAAGAATTGGTAAGCAAACTTCAAGGCGGACCATTTAAAGGTGCGCTGGCAAAAGGCCAAGAAGTACTTGATGAACTGGTCGATATACTGCGTCGTGACAAAATGACTAAACCGGCGGTGTTTGTCGGAGCGGGAACCTGCGGTTTGGGTGCAGGGGCAGGAAAAACGCTCGAAGCTATCCGCGAATACTGCAAGACCAAAAATATCGATGCAGATATTGTTGAAGTGGGCTGCATCGGCTTCTGTTCGGAAGAACCAATTGTCGATGTCAAACTGCCGGGCAAAACAAGAGTCAGTTTCGGAAACGTAAATGCCGAAGACGCAGCTAAACTGCTCGACAAAACATTCGCAGGCAAGATTGACGCGCAACATCTGCTCGGACAATTTCGCAGTGAACGCGACCAGGCGTGGACGGGTGTGCAGTATCTTGACGAACATCCGTTTATGAAACTGCAGCGCCGAGTTGTGCTGGCAGGGGGCGGAATTATCGATCCAACAAATATTGACGAGTACATCGCCAGGGGCGGTTATTCCGCAATGGCGTTGACTCTCAAAAATAAAACACCACTGGAATTGTGCGATTTGGTCGAGTCGAGCGGTTTACGCGGACGCGGCGGCGGCGGTTTTCCGACTGGTAAAAAATGGAAATTCGCGCTGCGTGAAATGGCCAATCAAAAATACCTTGTCTGCAATGCAGATGAAGGTGACCCGGGCGCATTTATGGACCGCGCTGTCGGAGAAAGCGACCCGCATCGGCTGATTGAAGGAATGATAATCGCCGCTTATGGAATCGGCGCGACCAAGGCTTACATTTATATTCGTGCAGAATATCCTCTGGCCGTTAAACGTCTCGAAGAAGCAATCAAACAGGCACGTGCCTACGGACTGCTGGGACATAATATTCTCGATAGCGGCAACAATCTTGATATCATTATAAAAATGGGTGCAGGCGCATTTGTTTGCGGTGAAGAGACCGCACTTTTGCACAGTATCGAAGGCAAACGCGGTATGCCTCGTCCGAGGCCGCCGTTTCCTGCGATTTCCGGCCTGTTCGGAAAACCGACAGTTATCAATAATGTCGAGACCTTGGCCAATCTGCCGTTGATTGTCGAACGCGGAGCCGATTGGTTTAGCGCTATGGGAACAAAGACAAGCAAAGGAACAAAAGTTTTTGCTCTTTCCGGAATGGTTAAATGTACCGGACTTGTCGAGGTGCCGATGGGAACTACTCTCAACCAGGTTGTTTATGATGTTGGCGGCGGAATTCCTAATCGCAAACGCTGCAAAGGTGTGCAAATCGGCGGACCTTCAGGCGGCTGCATTCCTGAACATAAGCTGGGTATCGAAATCGATTACGAAACAATCAAAACAGTCGGCGCGATTATGGGTTCCGGCGGATTGGTGGTTCTCGATGAAAATACCTGTATGGTCGATTTGGCCAAATATTTTATGGAATTTATACAGTCTGAAAGCTGCGGAAAATGTATTCCGTGCCGTGAAGGAACAAAGCGAATGCTCGAAATTCTTCAGGCAATTACGCGACCTCGCCGCAAGGAAGACAATAACGATGCACTGCTGCGATTCCAGGGTGTCTTACAGCTTCGTCAACTGGCAGAAACTATTAAGTCTACATCTTTGTGCGGTCTGGGGCAGACTGCTCCAAATCCAGTGCTTAGCACGCTTAACTGGTTCCGCGACGAATATGAAGCGCATGTTTTCAACCGTGAGTGTCCTGCCGGGTCTTGTAAAGAATTAGTTGGAGCACCTTGCCAGAACGGCTGTCCGGTCGGAACGGAAGCATGGCGATACGTCGCACATATCTCCCGCAGAGAATATAACGAAGCTTACCGAGTCATTCGTGAGGCAAATCCATTACCGTCTATTTGTGCACGTGTGTGTCATCATCCATGTGAGACTGTTTGCAGGGCGAGAGTTACCGGCAGTGAGGCGATTTCAATCCGAACTCTCAAACGCTTTGTTGTCGATAAGGTCGACCCGTCTGTCTGGAAACAACCGGTCAGGCCGGCAGATGCCAATTCCGCTAAAATCGCCATTATCGGTTCAGGCCCGACAGGCTTGGCAGCAGCAGATATGCTTTCTCGTGCCGGTCACAAGGTAACGGTATTTGAACGAGAAACAAAAGCCGGCGGTATGCTTGTCAGCGCGATTCCGTCATATCGTCTGCCTCGTAAACTTCTGCAAAAAGAAATTGATGCTCTGTTGAATCCAAATATGGAAATTAAATATAACTGTTCGTTAGGACGCGATGTTACAATTGAAGGACTTTTTGCCGATGGCTACAAGGCTGTTTTATTGGCGATTGGTTCTTATAAGAGCCTTGAATTAGGTCTTCCTGATGAACACGTCAGCGGCATAGTCCCGGGTATGAAATTCCTGAAGACTTACAATTTACGCAATAAGTCCCTCGCCAAAGGCAGAGTCGGTATCATCGGCGGCGGAAATTCAGCTATCGATGCGGCTCGTGTGGCGATTCGTCAGAAGGGCGTTGACAGCGTTACCGTATTTTATCGCAGGACACGCAGTGAAATGCCCGCCTTCGCCGAGGAAATCGAAGCCGAATTGGCTGAAGGCGTTAAGCTTAAAACTCTTGTAGCGCCGACGGCGATTCTTTCGAAAGAAGGAAAACTTACCGGTGTTCGATTTATCCGCAATGAGCTTGGCGATCCAGATATGAGCGGCAGACCAAGACCGGTTCCTGTCAAGGGGTCTGAGTTTGATGTGCCTTTGGATACTTTAATTGTGGCCATTAGCGAACAGCCTTATACACGCGGCATGCAGGATTTGAAACTCACAAAATGGGGCACAGTATACATCAATGAAGAAAACTTCATTACCAGTCGGCCGGGAGTTTTCGCTGCTGGCGATGTTGTTTCAGGCCCCGCGACTGTGATAGCTGCTTTGGCAACTGGAAAGAGTGCCGCACAAATGATTGACCGTTATGTCCGCGGACGTAATATGAAAGTACTTCCAAAACTTCGGCTTCCTTCCGTCTATATCGAACCGGCGCAAATGGATGACGAAGAGGCGATGGACACAAAACGTGTCGAACCGCCGCACCTGGATGTTGAATGCAGATGCGGAAACTTCCACGAAGTCGAGCTTACCGTGACCGAAGAACAGGCCATCTGTGAAGCGCGTCGGTGTCTGCGCTGCGATTTGGAATTTACGCAGCCTAATAATTAACTCAACATACAAATTAGAATGAGGTCTTAGATATGTTTAATATAGAAATTGATAATCGAAACGTACAAGTGAATGACGGCGAAACGATACTGGCGGTCTGTAAACGTGAAGGCATTCGGATTCCCACCCTTTGTTTCTTAGAAGGGCTGGCTCCCAGCGGCGCCTGTCGAATGTGCATCGTGGAAGTAGAAGGTTTTCCGGGGCTTATCCCTGCCTGCTCCTATCCGGTTACGCCGGGTATGAAAGTGAAAACTTCAACACCAAGAGTTCTCGATGCACGCAGAACAATTGTCGAACTGCTCGTGAGCAATCATCCCGATGATTGTCTCTATTGTTTGCGGAACGGACAGTGCGAATTGCAGAAGCTGGCTCGCGATATGGACGTGAAACGGATTTCCTACGGCAAGTCGAAAACCAAACGCAATGCCGATGTATCCAGTCCGTCGATTGTTCGCGATCCCGAAAAATGCATACTTTGCGGCAAATGCGTGCGAGTTTGCGAAGAAATTCAGGGCGTATCGGCAATTGATTTTGTCGGTCGCGGCTGCAAGGCATTTGTTGGAACCGCGTTTGACAGCGGCCTGAATGTCTCGACCTGCATAAATTGCGGTCAGTGCATTCTGGTCTGCCCGACGGGCGCTTTGACGGAACGGACATACGTCGATGAAGTCGCAGCGGCACTTGCTGACCCGGATAAATTTGTCGTTGTTCAGCACGCACCGTCGGTTTCGGTAACTCTGGCTGAAGAATTCGGCGTCAAAGCCGGTAAAGATGTGGACGGGCAAATGGTTGCCGCGTTGCGGAGACTCGGTTTCAAACGAGTATTCGATACTTCGTTTACAGCAGATTTGACTATTCTGGAAGAAGGTTCAGAACTTGTTCACCGAATCAAGACAGGCGGCAAGCTGCCGATGATGACAAGCTGTTCGCCAGGCTGGATTAAATTCGTCGAACAGTTCTACCCCGATATGATTGAAAATGTCTCGACGTGCAAGAGTCCCCAGCAAATGATGGGCGCTTTAATCAAAAGCTTTTTCGCACAGCGGGAAGGTTTGGAGCCGAGCAAAATCGTAAGCGTTTCCATAATGCCCTGCACAGCCAAAAAATTTGAATGCCAGCGTCCGGAGATGGCTGTTGATTATGTTCCCGATGTTGATTATGTACTCACCACTCGTGAACTCGCGCAGCTTTTCCGCAGATATGGAATTGAACTCGGCGCGATGACGCCGGATACAGCAGATACGCCATTTGGTGAACGAACCAGTGCGGGTAAAATTTTTGGCGCAACAGGCGGTGTGATGGAAGCGGCGATTCGCAGTGCATATTTTCTGCTTACGGGACAGGAATATCCGGAAGAAAAAATTCCGGCTATCCGCGGCCTGAAAGGACATAAGGAAGTCAAACTTAAAATCGGCGAGCTGGAAGTTGGAGCGGCTGTTGTCAGCGGACTCGGCAATGCCCGCAAACTGCTCGATGAAATAAAAGCAGGCAGAAACGATATCCATTTTATCGAAGTAATGACATGTCCCGGCGGATGTATTTCCGGAGGCGGTCAGCCGCTGAATACCGATACCGAAGCTGTGAAGGCACGTTTGCAGGCTCTTTATCAGATTGACCGCGACGACAGAACCAGGGTCAGCCATCGCAACGAATCTGTTAACAGGCTGTACAAAGAATTTCTCGGACAGCCGCTCGGCGAGAAGAGCCATCATCTTCTGCATACGCATTATAAGAAACGTGAAGTTAAAGCATAAATATCCAGTGGGATTTTCCTGCTGGAAATAATAAAAATTAGGAGCGACTATGACAGTATTAAAAAAAGTTCTCGTTGTTGATGACGACCCGGATATCCTTGACCAGGTAGAGCTTGTGCTTAAGGCCGGCGGCTACGATGTATCGCCGGCAAACTCTGCCGCGGATGCAGAAGAGTTTTTGAATTGCACGCAGCCCGACCTTGCGATTGTGGACCTTATGATGGAACAGGCCGATTCCGGTTTTATCTTATGCTATCAGATTAAAAAATTGTATCCGAATGTACCGATCATTATGCTGACGGCAGTACGTGCCGCAACCGGGCTGGACTTCGATGGCAAAACGGCGGAGGCAAAATCGTGGGTTAAGGCAGATTGTATTCTCGATAAGCCTGTACGGCCTGAAGAGATACTCAATACCGTGCGAAAATTGCTTGGCGCTTGAAGCGAACATAGCTGTCGTCTCTACGAAACAGAACCTTGTTAATAAAGGATAAAAATAGTGAGAGAAATTTCACCGACTGGTTTCGTTCGTACAGTGAAAGAGCGATGCAGAATTTGTTATACCTGTGTACGGGAATGTCCGGCCAAGGCAATCAGAATCGCAAACGGACAGGCTGAAGTTATCGCGGAAAGATGCATCGGATGCGGGAACTGTGTTCGTGTGTGCAGCCAAAAAGCCAAAATAGTCCTCGATTCAAAAGAGGGGGTATACGAATTATTAAAGGCGGGATGCAAAACTGCGGTGATACTTGCGCCGAGTTTCCCGGCGGAGTTTGTTGAAATCGGCTGCAAGAGGCTTGTCGGCATGATTCGCAAACTCGGTTTCGATTACGTCAATGAGGTCGGATTCGGGGCGGACCTTGTCGCAGGAGAATATCATAAGCTGCTCGAACAAGGCGGGGCGAACTGCAAATATATAGCTACGAGTTGTCCGGCGATTATCGCATACGTTGAAAGATACCATCCTGATTTGGTTAAAAATCTTGCGCCGATAGTTTCACCAATGGTTGCGACCGCAAAGACACTTCATAAACTTTACGGCGACGATTTGAAAGTCGTTTTCGTCGGACCGTGCATAGCCAAGAAAGGCGAAATCAGAAGCGTCAATATGAATAGTGAAGTTGCGGAGAGTCTGACGTTCATTGAGCTTCGCGAGATGCTCGAAACGGAAAACATCTCTGCTGAAAATACAGAGGACAGTGAATTCGATGAGCCATTGGCTGGTGTCGGAGCGATATTTCCAATAAGCAGGGGATTGTTTCAATCGGCGGGAATCGAAGAAGATTTGATCAACGGTACTATTGCTGCGGTTGAGGGTGGAAATAGTTTTGTCGATGCATTCAGAGAATTTGACAATGGCGAAATGAATGTTCAACTGCTTGAAGTACTGGCTTGCAGCGGATGCATAATGGGGCCGGGAATTTCAAATAAAAAACCTCTGTTCAATCGAAGGGCTTCTGTCAGCGGATATGTACGCGAGAAGATGAAAAATTTTGACAAGGGAAAATGGACTGAAAATATAAAATGTTTTGAAAATCTCGACCTTTCGCGAAAGTTCGCCATTTATGACCAGCGAATAAAAATTATACAGGAAGACGGGCTTGAGCAGATTTTAAGACGGATGGGTAAAAACGAACCGGCGGATGAACTCAACTGCGGAGCTTGCGGATATAATACGTGCCGTGAACATGCGTTGGCGATATGGAAAGGACTGGCAGAAAGTGAAATGTGCCTGCCTTATACCATAGAACAACTTCATAAAACGATAGATGATTTGGCAAGCTCAAATAATCAGCTTGCCAGTACCCAGGAAGCGCTTATGCAGTCGGAAAAACTTGCGAGTATGGGCCAGCTTGCCGCCGGAGTTGCTCATGAGATTAATAACCCTCTCGGCGTTGTTCTTATGTACGCGCATCTGCTTTTGGAAAAATATAACCAGGATAAAACCTTGACCGGTGATTTACGTTTAATTGCCGAGCAAGCCGACAGATGCAAAAGAATCGTTGGCGAATTGCTTAACTTCGCCAGGAAAAATAAGGCTGTTTTTGTGCCGACGGATATTTGTGAACTTCTCGAAAAATCTATACAGGCGGTGCCGAACGGAAAGGGCATCAAAATCGAAGTTGAAAATACGTTGGAAAATAAAATTGCCGAACTCGATGGAGACCAGATGAGCCAGGTGTTCAGCAATTTAATTTCTAACGCCATTGCAGCGACAGATGATAATGGACTTATAAAGATTATTATCGGCGGCGATGAGAAAAAACTCGATATAAAGGTAGTTGATTTCGGCACTGGAATACCGAAACAAAATATATCCAAAATTTTTGAGCCGTTTTTTACGACAAAACAAATAGGAAAAGGCACCGGGCTTGGTCTTGCAGTAGCCTATGGAATTATTAAAATGCATAGAGGTGATATAAAGGTCGAATCCAATGCTGATTCCGCAAAGGGGCCTACAGGATCGATATTTACAGTTATATTGCCCAGAATGCAAACTAACGGATTTGTTTCGAATAGTTAAAACCGGGAAAGGCTTTTAGGAAGTAGCAATGGCGGAATTATTTAAAGTTCTTGTTGTTGATGATGAACCGGGGATGCGTTCCGGTGTAGCCCGTATTTTAAACGATTGCTGTATCAATTTACCTGAGATGAAAACTGATGTGCGGTTTACGGTTAGTGAAGCCGAAAGCGCAGAGCAGGGAATTGAACTTATCGAATCGCAAAAACCTGATATATTGCTTCTCGACCATAAACTGCCCGGCATGACCGGACTTGAACTGCTGATAAAATTAACTGAAAAGAAAATCGATATTCTTACAGTGATGATGACCGCATATGCCTCTCTGGAAACTGCGGTTGAAGCGACTAAAAACGGTGCTTACGATTTTCTTGCCAAGCCGTTTTCACCCGCAGAGCTAAAGCACCTCATGCGAAAAGGTTCAAGCAGAATCCTTTATAAACGTCAGGCCAGAAGTCTTGCCGAAGAAAAGAAAAAAGTTCGTTTCGAATTTATTTCCGTCCTCGCGCACGAATTAAAATCTCCCCTTGCCGCCATACAGGGCTATTTGAATATCATTCATGAGAGAATTTTGGGCAACGACCTTGAAGTCTATGACACGATGATTGAAAGAAGCCTGGTAAGACTCGAAGGTATGAAAAAATTAATATTCGATTTGCTCGATATGACAAGAATTGAATCAGAACAAAGAAAAAGGGAATTCGCAAATATCAATATCTGCGAACATGCCAAAAAAGCGATTGAAACATCAGCCCTGGCTGCTAAAGAACGGGATATAACTATTAATTTCAATGGCCCCGATAATGTTGCGATGAACGGCGATGTTCTCGAAATAGATATAATCCTGAATAATCTGATATCCAACGCCATTAAGTACAATAAGGATAACGGTAAAGTTGATGTTGACATAAGCAGCAATGATAATTTTGTGATTATTAAGGTCAGCGATACCGGCATTGGCATGAAAGACGATGAGATGAAAAAACTTTTCAGGGATTTCGTCAGAATCAAAAACGAGCAGACAAGAAATATCCTTGGAAGCGGTTTGGGACTTTCAACTGTAAATAAACTTGTACAAATATATGAAGGAAAAGTCAGTGTGCAAAGCGAGTTTTCAAAAGGCACCTGCTTTACGGTTGAACTTTTGAAAAATTCACATCAGAATCTGAAAGAAGAAAGTGAATTGCCTGCAAATAAAATCATGGCTAAAACAGAGTAACCCTGTCGAGCTCGCGAAATTGCGCGAGTTGGCTGACAGTGTCCGCAAAGAAAATGTAGGCAGTCAAATACATCTGCGGGGATTAATTGAATTTTCCAATATTTGCAGCAGAAAGTGCTTATATTGCGGAATAAATGCATCAAATTGTAAAATTCAACGCTATCAAATGAGCAGGCAGGAAATTCTCGAATGCGCTCGAACCGCAAAAGAATTGAAATATGGTACGGTTGTTCTGCAAAGCGGTGAAAATAAAAAATTAGATGTCAATTTTCTTGCAGAGGTTATAAGAGAAATTAAAAGCACCGTTGACCTCGCTGTAACATTGAGTGTAGGCGAATGGAATTTAGAAACTTACAAGTTGTGGAAACACGCCGGCGCCGACAGATTTCTGCTCAGGTTTGAAACAAGCAATGACCAATTATACAGGCGTCTTCATCCGGACAGCAAAAATGGTGCAGCCGAAAGATTCGAAGCAATAAAGTTACTTAAAAGTCTCGGATATGAGATTGGAAGCGGTGTAATGATAGGTCTGCCGGGACAAAGCTATGATATGCTCGCAGAGGATTTACTCAAATTTAAGGAACTCGACCTCGATATGATAGGTGTCGGACCATATATTAAGCACGAGAATACCGAGCTTGGCAGAGAACTGCAATCCTTTATGCTCGACAGCGAAAATCAGGTTCCCGCAACTGAAGAAATGACTTATAAAGTTATAGCGCTGAGCCGCTTGCTCTGTCCAAAAGCGAATATTCCGAGCACAACTGCGCTTGCAACTCTGAATAAGCAAAGCGGAAGAGAGCAGGGCCTTTGCAGCGGCGCAAATATTGTTATGCCTAATGTAACGCTGGTAAAATACCGGCAGATGTATGAGATTTATCCGGCAAAAGCCTGTATTTATGAAACCGCCGAGGCTTGCCATTCCTGCATGATTAAACGCATCGAAAGTATCGGACGCAAAATCGGAACCGGCAGCGGTATTTCTCCTCGATTCCTTGAACGCACAGAAAATGGGGTTAAATTATAATGATAAAAGAAAAAAAATTCAGCAGCACCGTAAAAGATTTCATCGATGACAATTGCTTACAAAAACTTATTGATGAAAAAAAAACAGATAAGCAGGCTGTCCGGGATATAATCGCCAAAAGCCTGAATAAACAGGCTCTGTCGGTCGAGGAAACCGCAGTTCTCCTTGCAGCCGATAATGAACTGACAGAAGAAATTTACGATGCCGCAAGAAAACTCAAAAGAGAAGTTTACGGCAACAGGATTGTTCTCTTTGCGCCACTTTATATTGGCAACAAATGTATCAACAACTGTGCTTATTGTGCTTTTCGTTCATCTAATAAAGAAGCAATCAGGCGAACATTAAGCAGCGAAGAAATCGCAAAACAGGTACAGGCACTTGAAAACGTCGGTCATAAAAGAATGATTCTCGTTTTCGGAGAACATAAAGATTACGATGCTAAGTTCATGGCCGATTGTGTTCAAAAAGTTTACAGCATTAAGATCGGAAAAGGTGAAATCCGCAGAGTAAATATCAACGCTGCTCCGCTGGACATCGAAGGATATAAAATAGTCAAGGCAGCCGGAATCGGAACGTACCAGATTTTTATGGAGACATATCATCACGAAAGCTTCCGAAAATATCATCCGGCTAATACCCAAAAAGGTGATTACCTTTACCGGCTTGATGGATTAAGCAGAGCTTTTGAGGCTGGTTGTGATGACGTTGGCGTTGGCGCTTTGTTTGGTTTGTATGACTGGAGATTCGAGACGCTCGGTCTCGTAAGTCATGCCCTTTTTTTGCAGAAAAGCTACGGAGTAGGTCCGCATACAATCAGTTTTCCGAGAATTCAGCCTGCCGCGGGTGTAAATCTCGATGAAAAATGGATGGTCAAAGACGCCGATTTCAAAAAGATGGTAGCAATTTTAAGACTCGCTGTTCCATACACAGGCTTGATTTTAACTGCACGTGAAAATCCGGCGTTGAGAAGAGAAATGATGGGGTTCGGTGTTTCGCAAATTGACGCAGGAAGCAGAATTGAAATCGGAGGATATACCGATTTTGGGTCAGAGCAGGTCAAGGAACGCGAGCAATTTGTGCTCGGCGACATTAGAAGTCTCGATAACGTTATGAAAGAACTTATCGAGGATGATTTTGTTCCGAGTTTTTGTACATCATGTTACAGGCTTGGACGCACAGGCGAACATTTTATGGAATTCGCCATACCAGGCTTTATAAAAAGGTTCTGCCAGCCGAATGCGCTGACGACATTGATGGAATATCTCATAGATTACGCATCCGAGGAAACAAGGGCTTCCGGTCTGAAACTTATTCAAGCCGAACTTTCTAAAGTAAAAGATGAAAAAATAAAACAGCAAATAAAAGAGCGTCTGAAAATTATTCAGGAATCTCAGCAAAGGGATTTATATTTTTAAATGAACCTGCGTAAAGAAAAAGACTTGTTAGGCGAAATGGATATACCGGCAGATGCGCTTTATGGTATTCATACCGCAAGGGCGATAGAGAATTTTCCGCTCGCGCTTCGTCCCGTGCATACCAAACTGATTTCCGCTTTCGCAGCGGTGAAGCTCGCTTGCGCTAAAACTAATCATGAATTAGGCAAATGGGATGATAACGTCTTTTCTGCGATTGTACAGGCGTGCGAAGAAATGATAGCCGGGAAGCTCGACCAGCATATAAAAGTCGATGCGATGCAGGGCGGCGCAGGGACCAGCACCAATATGAATGTCAATGAGGTGCTCGCAAATCGCGCATTGATAATACTCGGCAAAAAAACCGGCGATTATGATACCATTTCGCCAATTGATGATATAAATCTTCACCAGTCAACTAACGATACATATCCGACGGCATTAAAGGTTGCCGCTTTATGGCAGCTTTCAGAACTCGAACAGAAAATTGTAATTCTGCTTGAGCATTTTCAGCAGAAGGAAAAGGAATTTGCCGACATAATAAAACTTGGCAGAACGCAATTACAAGATGCCGTTCTTACAACTTTGGGACGACAAATGAGCGCATATTCTGATGCTATAGGACGAGACAGATGGCGAATTTACAAATGTGCCGAGCGTTTGCGTGTAGTAAATCTCGGTGGAACCGCTATTGGTACAGGTCTTGGGGCACCGAGAAAATTTATCTTCCGTGCTGCTGAACATCTTAAAGATATAACGAAGCTTCCGGTTTGCAGGGCGGAGAATTTAATCGATGCGACTCAAAATACTGATGTGTTTGTCGAGGTTAGCGGAATTCTCAAAGCGCTTGCTTCGAATCTGCTCAAAATTTCTACCGACCTTAGGATTCTTTCAAGCGGACCCGATGGCGGAATTGGTGAAATTATTTTACCTGCAAGACAGGCAGGCTCTTCGATTATGCCGGGCAAGGTAAATCCTGTTATTCCCGAGGCCGTTTCACAGGCCGCGATAATGGTAATGGTAAATGACAATGCGATTACGCAGGCATGTTCGGCGGGGAATCTCGAATTGAATCAGTTTATGCCTTTGATTGCCGATGCGATACTTACAAACATCCAGCTTTTGACAAACGCTTGCGATATTTTTGCCCGGTTATGCGTAAGTGGAATCCGGGCCGACGAAAAACGATGCAGGCAAAATGTTGAAACTTCAACGGCGATAGTTACTGCTTTGGTGGAAAAAATTGGATATAAAACCGCGCAGGAAATTGCGGCTGCCGCAAAAAATGAGAATAAGACAATTCGCCAGGTTGTTCTTGAACGCGGCCTGATGCCTGAAACAGAATTTGAAAATTTAATTTCCCCGCAAAAAGTTACAATGCTCGGCAGTGCGGTTGATGTGGAGAAGAAATGACAAGTGCACCAAAATCATTGCGTTTGCATATCGGCATATTCGGCAGGCGAAATGTTGGCAAATCATCGCTTCTCAATGCCATTACCCGCCAGCAAGTTTCGATTGTTTCAGATATCGCAGGCACGACGACCGACCCCGTGGAAAAACCAATGGAATTTTTGCCCATTGGACCGGTGCTTTTTATAGACACAGCCGGTGTGGATGATATCGGCGCGCTTGGCGAATTAAGAATCAAAAAAACAAAGCAGATTTTCGACCGTACCGAACTTGGCGTTATAGTTAGTGATAACGGCCAATGGGGAAATTTTGAAAATGGCATTTATCAGGAACTGACAGCAAGAAAAACTCCCGTAATCGCAGTCTTTAATAAATGCGATATCGCGCCCGCCCCTCAAAATACCAAAACCCAACTCAAGGCAAACGGCATTCCTTACGTCGAAACTTCCGTAATCCATAATAAAGGCATATTGGAGTTGCGTGAAGCTTTAATTCGCTCCGCTCCCGAGAGCTTTATAAACTATTCAACAATTATGGGCGACCTTGTTGTCCCCGGCGAACTTGCTGTTCTTGTAGTTCCAATTGATAAAGAAGCACCAAAAGGCAGGTTGATTGTCCCGCAGGTGCAGTGTATCCGCGATTTGCTCGATAACGATTCTTATTGCATTGTGGTAAAGGAACGCGAGTTGAACGATGCACTGAAAAGACTTGAAAATAACCCGCCAAAGATTGTCGTTACCGATTCGCAGGCATTTTTGAAAGTTGCTGCTGATACGCCGAACGAAATTCTAATGACTTCTTTTTCGATACTGTTTGCAAGATTCAAAGGTGATTTAAACGAATTTGTTAATGGGGCGGCTGCGATTAAGAACCTAAAATCAGGTGATAAGGTTCTGATTGCTGAATCGTGCTCGCATCATCCGATTGCCGAGGATATCGGCCGGGTGAAGATTCCACGGTGGATGGCCCAATATGTAGGCGGAGAACTGAAATTCGATGTATATCAGGGCAATGATTTCCCCGAAAATCTGGCAGAATATAAGCTTGTTCTGCAATGCGGTGGATGTATGACCAACAGACGGCAGGTGCTGTCGAGAATTGAGCATTGCCGGAAATTAGGCGTCCCGATTACAAATTATGGGGTTGCTATCGCGTATATTCTTGGTATATTTGAGAGGGCGTTAAGGCCGTTTGCGGGGGGACTGGATTATTTCAGGAAAGGTGAGGTATGACAGAAAAGAAATTTGTGATTCTGGCGATTGACGACGATCCTGACGTGCTAAACGGGTTAAGAATTATTCTCGAAGCCGGCGGAATGGAAATGGTTGAGGCTTACTCCGCAGAGGAAGGACTGAGAAAGTACAAAGAGACCAAACCCGATTTTATCCTTGTGGATTTGATGATGGAGGAGGTGGACGCCGGCCTGAATTTTGTTAAAGAGATGAAGATATTGAATAACAAGGCTCCGATTTATATGCTCTCAACCGTTGGAGACAGTTTAAGCCAGAATATGAGCTATTCAGAACTCGGACTTGATGGTCTGCTCCAAAAGCCCGTGAATAACAAAACGCTTTTGAAAATTATCCAGGCAAGAATACAACCTTAATAAGGATTCTAATGATGGCAGGAATTAAGGAATTGAACAAAATTCTTTGCGTCAGTATCATTTCATTTTTAATTTCGTCTTTCTTTATACCTTCGCAGACATTTGCTAAGGAACTCCCTTTTATAATTCCCAATGTTAAAGCGCCCAGGTTTCCAAATAAAAATTTCCCAATTACAAACCACGGCGCTGTTGGTGATGGGCTTACCAAAAATACACAAGCATTCGCCAACGCAATACAGACCTGCGCAGATGCCGGCGGCGGCAAAGTAGTTGTGCCCGCGGGAATCTGGCTGACAGGACCGATACAATTAAAAAGCAATATTAACTTGCACCTTGAAACCGGTGCATTGATTCTTTTCAGTCCTGATTTCAAAGATTATCCAATTGTAATAAGGTCATCAGGCGGAACACCGGAGGTATGCTGTACGCCTCCGATATTTGGTGAGAATCTGCAAAACATCGCGATTACAGGTTCAGGCATTATCGACGGCAGCGGCCATGCCTGGAGGCCGGTCAAAAAATCTAAAATGACGGAATCGCAATGGCAAAAATTAATCGATTCCGGCGGAGTGGTCGATGAAAAGGGCCAAACCTGGTATCCATCGACAGCTGCGATGAATGGCGAACAAACTGTCAAAAGGCTTATTGCCAATAATGCGTTTATAAATGAATACGCTGCTGCCGGCCAGTATTTAAGACCCGTCATGGTCGGACTTGTCAATTGTAAAAATATTCTGCTTGATGGCCCGACATTTCAAAATTCGCCAAATTGGAACATTCATCCGCTTTTGTGCGAGAATATGATTATTCAGAATATCACAGTGCGAAATCCATGGTATTCGCAGAATGGTGATGGACTCGACCCTGAGTCGTGCAAAAATGTAATAATACGAAATTGCAAATTCGATGTCGGCGATGACGCGATTTGTATGAAATCCGGCAAAGATGAAGATGGACGAAATCGAGGGAAAGCAACGGAAAATGTGGCGATAGAAAATTGCATTGTTTATCACGGCCATGGCGGTTTTGTTATCGGCAGCGAAATGTCAGGCGGAATTCGCAATATCTATATTCGCAATTGCAGTTTCCTTGGCACAGATACAGGGTTGCGATTCAAAAGCATTCGCGGCAGAGGCGGAGTCGTTGAGAAAATTTATATCCAGGATATTTATATGAAGGATATAGCCGGAGATGCAGTTATTTTCGACTTATTCTACTCAGGAAAAAAGATGGCATCAGATCAGGTTCCGGCGATTGATGAAGGAACCCCGGTTTTCAAAAATATGCACTTCGATAATATCGTATGCAGTGGAGCCGCAAGGGCTATGACAATTCAGGGATTGCCCGAATTGCCGACGCATAATTTGACTTTCGAAAATGTTTTTATATCGGCTAAACAAGGCGTGAACTGTTTTGAAACAAGCGATATAAGATTTAAGAATGTCAAGATCATTCAGCTAAAAGGCCCGGCTTTTGAAATAAATAACAGCAGAAATTATCTGCTTGAGAATATAACTTCCAATGATTCAGCGGGTAATTTTATGAAACTCTCCGGAGAGAAAACAAATGCAATCGAGCTGAAAGGTTTCGATAAAGCTATAATGAAAAAAATCCAATTAGATGAAAATGTTAATGATAAAGCTATTATACTAACTAAATCTATTTTGTCATCTGTTAGAGACCTTCTACAACAGCTCCATCTTCCAAAATAAATGGCGGACCTTCCTGCGTTTCGATTTTTACATTCTTTAAAGTTACTTTCGCATTTCGAATCGTCAAACCTTTCGGCGCCTTGATATTTACATTCTCAAGCACAACTTCCGTTATCGGCCATTCAGGCAAACCAACTATAAAGCCTGCGTTTTTCGGACTGTCGGCTGTAAGATTCGTAATTTTAATTTTACTGTATTTTGGCGTAGTATCTGTTACCGGCTGTGCCGAATCCTCCTTTGGGATTTTAGGATAGTATGCTGTGATGTTAATCGGCGCTTTGACATTTTTCATCGTGATATCGCTGTACTCAATATTCGTAACAATACCGCCTCTTTCACGCGAAGATTTAATCCTCAGACCGCTTTCCGTATTTTCAAAAGAACAGTTCTTAACAGTCATATTCTGTACGCCGCCGACAGTTTCGCTGCCGATTGACATTCCATGACCGTGAAAGAACTTACAATTTGTAACATTTATATATTGGCATGCCGCATCAGGATGAGCCGGATCTTGATGGCCTGACTTTATCGCGATATTGTCATCACCGGCGTCAATAATACAATCTGAAATTTTGACATATCGTGATGCGCTCGGGTCGATAGCATCGGTATTCGGCGATTCGTCAGGTGATATAATTTTTACTCGTACGATGTCCACGTCTTCACAATCTCTCGGCACAAGATGAAAAGTTGGTGAATTAGTAAGCGTTACATCCTTGATTCTCACACCGACGCAGCCGTTCAAAACCACCATTCTTGGCCTTCTTAATTTTTCAGGCTGTTTTGCTTTTTTCGCTTCGATTGCCGCCGGCCACCATCGCTGTCCCGACCCGTCAATTGTTCCCTGACCTTCTATGGTAATGTTCGTAAGATTCTTCCCATTGACAAAACCTAAAGGTTCTTTGCTGCTTTTATTTTCGGTGTTCTTAAAATCGTTTGGCTCATCAGTCGCTTTCAAAATTGCTCCATTTTCAAGATGCAGCGTTATATTGCTTCTAAGAAAGATAGGTTTGCTGAGATATGTCCCCGCTGCAAAGCGAACCGTGCCTCTTCCCGCTTTTCCGCACTCGTCTATGGCTTTCTGAATCGCCTCAGTATCTAACGTCTTACCGTCACCTTTCGCGCCTGACTGTCGAACATCAAAAATTTTTTCAGATGCGATATTCACATCAGCGGGTTTCTCGTGAAAGTACGATTTAAGTTCCGGCTCCACGCGGACAAGTTCTTCTACCACAAGCTGAGCAAAAGCAAGACTCCCTTTTGCGTTCAGATGAGTATTGTCAACCTGATTGTTATCTTTAATAGGGCTTAATTCAATAAGTTTTTCTTTGCCGAGATTTTCGCATAATTCTTTACTGCTTGCGTGCAGGTCAATAAGCGGCACATTTTTTTCTTTAGATATTTGTTTAACAACTTCGACATAAGCCACAAGACTCGAGTTAATTTTTCCATTTTCCGATTTGTCCCATTGCCTTCGCACAAGTGGCGTAATCAGCACAGGCTTTGCGCCAATTGCTCGAGCATCGTCAACATATTGTGTCATATACTGGCGGTATGTTGTATTCGGTTCTGTTGAACGTTCAGGCCCTTTGCCTGGTTCGTCGTTATGTCCAAACTGAATTAAATAATAATTGGCTTTCAATTCGAGAGCCTGTGCCCAGCGATTTTCCGCGATGAAACTTTTAGAGCTTCTGCCTCCCGCGGCCGTATTTATACATTCTGCTTTATCGTTAAGGAATTGTTTAAAACCCAGTCCCCAGCCTGCTTTGTCTGTTACCGTCGAATCACCGACAAGAACAATGCGAATCTTTTTCTCATTTGCATCCTGCACGGAATATGCTGACAAATTGAAAAAGCAGATAAACGAAAGTATCGCTGCAATTATTTTTCTGTTCATAAATTTAAGCTCCGAATGAAACCATCAACCAGACAAAAAAAAGAACCATACCGACCCCCATAACGGAAAGAATAAACCCGATATAATCCTGACGAGTCCATTTATAAATTTCAAATTTGCTTTTCGGAAAGACAAGCAGGTGGTTATAACGATTCGGATTCTGCAATGAAATCGCAACTTTGCGAGCATCTATGTCATGATTTGGAATTACCTTTGTTCTCATCTTTGCATAAAATCTGTTGAGCACATTTTCCGGGTCGGGTTTAGTCATAAGAGATACAATTATCATAATTGCGAATGGCAGCAAAGTGCGGAATAGAATCCGGAGCGTTTCATTCAACGCGTACGGTTTGTTCTGAAGGTCAACGCCAAGCTTTTCAATTATCCATAATTCAGTGCTGAACATGCCTTTGCCCGATAATTTACCATCGGCATCAGCTTTGACACCTTGCGACCAGAATATGCTTCGTTTCGGAAAAGTATATGTCTGTTCGAATTCACTTCCGAGCGTAAGTTCGACAGGGCGGCGGCCGGGAGGACTGCTAAGTCTTTCCCATTGTTCAATCTGCTGCCCTCTTTTTTGAACGTCATATTCAGAGGCATGCTCAATTTTCACGATGGGGGCAGGCCTTGTCGTCCGCAAGAGATTTTCACTATATCTCATCTGCGGCCAAACAGCAGGCCCTAAAACCGGAACAACCAAAAACAGCAAAGCACCTATACTAATCGAAGCCCACGCGCCGTAACGGTTTGCTCTTCGCCATTTAATGCCGAGCCAATAAGCCGGCGCGAGCATTACATTAATTTCCCAGATAAACTTTAAAATTTGTAAAATTGTATCGAACTGCAAAGTAACCCATGCGCTTGTTACCACAATCATCGCACCCAGAATTCTTCCGGCCCAGATATAATGTTTCGGACTGCGATTAGGCGCAAGGGGCGTATAAAAATTGTGCATCAGCAGACTTGACGAAGTAAGCATATGGCAATCGACTGTGGAAAGAAGAGCTGCAAGCAGGCATGCAATCATCAATCCAATCAAACCGATATGTAATGAGCCGAGCAGGTCGAGAGCTGCGTGTCCCCAAATCAAATCCGAATGCACGACCTTTCCGCTGTATAGCACAATTGCCGCCAGCCCCAGAAGTGCCCATAAAACAGTACAGAAACGTTTTATAAAATTACCAATCACAACTCCTGACCGGTTCGAAATCTCATCTTTTGCTGAACCTGCCAGGACCGCGCCTGTTGGCTGAACGACAACAGTAATCGCTGCCATAAAAGACAATGTGATAATATAATACCACGTGAAATCGGGAGTTTGAGGTGCGCCGAAAATCTGGAAAAAAGCATCAGGCAGTTTTTGATGAATTACACTAAAGGCGTTTAAAACTCCGCTCCCTCCGTAAGTAGCATTTATTTTTGCCCACGCGAACGGAAGAAGCATAACCGAAAGAAGAATAATAAACACACCCTGAATCAAATCGACAATAAAGGCTGCAAGAACGCCGCCCACAACAGCATAAAGCAAAACAACTACGCAAACAACCCATACAAGAACATCTTTTGAAATATGGGAAATTGTTTTTGCTGGTCGAAGAGTATTTAAAAAAGATAGCCTGCTTTTTTCAGATTGGCTTAAATTTTCAGCAGGAGTTTTGTCGAGCTTATTACGTTCGGCCAATTCTTCGTAGCTGAGTACGTTTGGATTTTCATTTAGTTTGCCTGCGGTAATCAGTTCTGCCTGATACGTTTTTGAATATTCAGCAATATCGGCGGCATTATAAATTGCGATATCTTTCGGCATAATTGCTTCAATGGTTTTTGCCATTGCGTTAAAGCCTACCGCGATAAAAGCCATCATGCCGACTGCTCCAATGAGCGAGTACGTCAGTCCCATTTTAACTGAATCGTAACGTTCAATGAAATAATCGCCAAGAGTAAAGACCCTCATTCTGCGAGGCCAGTGTGTAACTACCCAGTATAATGGTGTCGCGAAAAGATAAAGAAGTGAACTCCATATTCCTGCGATACCATTATTGAATGTTGTTGTCGTAACTCCTACTGCGGTATCTGCACTTGTCGCCTGACCGAAAGCGGCAAAAGTTTGAATAAGTTTGCCGAAACTTCTGCCTGCCAAAAAATAATCTTCCTTGTTTTTTATTCTCCTGGAGGCCCAAAAACCAACCGCGATAATCAGTGAAAAATAAACGACGATTACAACTATATCCGCAATCTCAAGTCCAAACACAAAAAAAACTCCTTTAAAATGTTTGTTTTGTAACCAAAAGATTCAAAACGCGCAAGAATATAATGCTTTATACTATCTTTATATACAGCAAATCATTACATATTAAAAGTGATTTAAATTCATAGTTGTTTTTCTGCAATGTATCTAAAGGAAAATTACTACCCCTAAAAATGCACTATTTTTTATGTTCTAAAACAAGATTATTCCCTCTTGGACTAAAGCCCGAAATAAACTTAAATGTTTTTCAATAATCAAAAATAAATAAAAAAACTACTGCTGGGGGTGTTGGCGTTCTCACTCATTGTGCAAAATATTTCTGCTTATAATGGCTAAGTAAAAAAATTATTAATGAAAGGAACAAAAATGACTAAGAACAGGTTTTCGATAATGGCTGCCTTGATTATGTTGATGGCGGTTTGGATCATCGAACCAAGTAATGCTTTCGCCAGAATTGATGCGAAAACTGTTAATGAAAGAATGAATAAAAGAATAACACACAACGATAGACAAGCTGTTGCAAATAAGAAAAAAGCGCGTGCCGCTGCGTTAAAAAATAAAAGCCGCACTGCTCAAAATATGCAAACTAACTCAACTGAATTACAAGAAAATAATGCAATGGCAATGCCGATGGACCCGAATGCAGCGCCGCACTACTTCGGACCTTATTCAAACTATGCAAATAGTCCGTTGCCGAGCAATGCTGTTCTTGAATGGAACATCATTGCCGAGAATTTGGTACAGCCGGCGCCGATGCCGGGAATGCCAATGTCATCCGTTTCCATGTCGCAGGCATTTATCTATCTGTCTTACGTGCACGGAGCTGTTTACGACGCTCTTGTGTCAATTGAGGGTGGATACAAACCTTACAATTATCAATCTGTGGCTGACCCTAATACATCGCGGGATGCTGCTGTAGCTGCTGCGGCGTACAATATTCTCGTACATTATTTTCCAAACAACCCGCAAAAATCTATGCTTGATGCCAAGTATGCCGATGCGCTTGCTGCCATTCCTAATGGTCCTGAAAAAACTGCCGGCATTACCGTTGGTCAACAAGCTGCTGCTTCTATGATATCGCTTCGCACGAATGATGGACTCGGCGAACCTTCTACTTATATTATACCGCCGCCGGGACCGGGAGTATGGGAACCTACTGCCACAATGCCTGACGGTTCACCTGCGCAACCAATCGATCCCTGGATGGTCAACGTTCGTCCATTCATGCTCAATTCCGCATCACAATTTCGTCCCGCCGCTCCTCCTGCTTTGAATAGTTCCCAATGGGCTGAGCAGATGAATGAAGTCAAATCTATCGGAGCCGCAAACAGTACAATAAGAACCCCGGCGCAGACCGAAGTTGCCCAGTTTTGGACTACAAATATGGTCTTACTGTACAATAAAGCTTTCCGCGATACCGCAGCCCAAAATCAAATGAACCTGCTCGACACTGCTCGGCTGCTTGCGATGGGAAATATGGTTGGTACCGATATCTTAATCGCCGGTTTTGATACTAAATACAATTATAGTTTCTGGCGCCCAATAACCGCCATTCGCCGTGCAGATACCGACGGCAATCCGGCAACTGATCCCGACCCAATGTGGATGCCGCTTATAATGACTCCCAATCACCCCGAATACGTAGCAGGCCATTCAGGTTTTACCTCCGCCCAGGCAGAGGTATTCGCTGATTGTCTTGGCACAACTCAAATTGAAATCGACCTTTCAAGTACCGTAACAGGAACTACAAGGCATTATGCTACCGTTGATATCCTCAAGCAGGAAGTTATTGATGCAAGAACATGGGGCGGAGTTCATTATCGCGGCTCGTCAATTCAGGGAGTGACACTCGGACAGCAGCTTGCGCAATTTGCATTGCAGCAATTCTTCACACCAGCACCTTCCAGAGCCCCGCACGCCGCTATTTCCGGAGGAATCCGAAAGTTCGTTGACTCGCTGCCGGGTTTAGGTTTTGATAACGCAAACAATCTCGGTCAATATATTCCTGTCGCTATTGCGGATGTTAATACTTACCGTGAAAGTGATTACTACGAAATTGCGGTCGTACAGTATCAGGAGCAGATGCACTCCGATTTGCCGCCGACATTGCTTCGCGGCTACGTTCAGCTCGAAACCGCAGCCAATGCCGCAAAGAGCCGCCACATTGCTCTTGTCAATGTGAATCGTGACGGCACAACTTCCCCGATATTACTAAACGGCCAACCTGTTTACGCTGTTGATGATCCTCACTACATGGGTCCTATGATTCTGGCAACCAAAAATAAACCGGCGCGAATTCTGTTTCGTAATCTTTTGCCGACCGGTCTTGGCGGCGATTTATTTATCCCCGTTGATACAACAGTGATGGGTGCCGGTATGGGACCAGATATGAGCGGAATGGGTGAAATGAATCCGCAAATGCCGATGTGTGGTGAAACGCCAAAACCGATGGGCTGCTACTCTGAAAACCGCGCCACGCTGCACCTGCACGGAGGTATCACTCCCTGGATTAGCGATGGTACTCCGCATCAGTGGATTACACCTGCCGGTGAAGACACAGTGTATCCAAAAGGCGTAAGCGTTACGAATGTACCTGATATGCCCGATCCAGGCCCAGGCGCAATGACATTCTTTTACAGCAATCAGCAAAGTGCACGACTCTTGTTCTATCATGATCATTCATGGGGTATAACACGATTGAATGTTTATGCCGGTGAAGCCGCAGGATATTTAATTGCAGATGCCACAGAACAGGCTTTGATAAATAAAGGGATAATTCCTGATAATCAGATTCCATTGATTATTCAGGATAAAACTTTTGTTCCAAATGCTAATGCGCTTTCTAAGCAGGACCCAACATGGGATTCAATGCGATGGGGCGGAATCGGCGATTTGTGGGTTCCTCACGTTTATATGCCCGCACAAAATCCTGGTGACAGCTCTGGCGTTAATCAGTTCGGAAGATGGGCTTACGGCCCATGGTTCTGGCCTCCGACTTTGAACATTGATTTTGGTCCAATCGCCAATCCGTATTATGATGCCAATTGTAATCCTGATAATATGTGGTGTGAGCCGCCGCTTATTCCGGGTGTTCCATTTGTATCTATGGGAATGGAAGCCTTTAACGATACCCCGGTTGTCAACGGAACAGCTTATCCAACAATTACTCTCGAGCCAAAGGCATATCGTTTTCGTATTCTAAATGCCGCAAATGATCGCTTCTTTAATCTTTCAATATATAAAGCCGACGCTAACGGCACAGAAGTTTTTCTCAATCCTGCTGAAGTTGCAGCTGCGCTCGACGACCCCGCAGGAGTATTTCCAACTCCGGTAGCTGGTACAGAGGGACCAAGCTGGATACAGATTGGAACAGAAGGCGGTTTCCTTCCTGCTCCGGTTCTCATTCCTCCTCAACCAACAACTTGGGTAACAGACCCAACTGTCTTTAACGCAGGAAACGTGGACAAGCACTCATTGCTTCTCGGTCCGGCCGAGCGAGCCGATGTTATAGTTGACTTTTCGGCCTTTGCTGGTCAAACCCTCATTTTATACAACGATGCACCTGCCGCATTCCCGGCTCGTGATCCGCGATACGATTATTATACAGGCAATCCGGATTTAACAGATACTGGCGGCGCTCCTCCGACGCTTCCCGGATATGGACCAAATATTCGTACCGTTATGCAGATTAAAATTGCTGCATCAACCCCCGCAGCAGATTATAATCTTGCCGCTCTCGAGAATGCTTTCGCACACAAGGCTGACGGTTCTGGCGTTTTCGAAAGTTCTCAAAATCCGATTATTGTCGGACAAAGTGCGTATAATTCTGCTTATGGCACATCGTTCAATACAAATGGTCCGAACGCAGGTCTTGCACAGATATTCGATTTCTCCTTAAACTTCAAAACACTTTCTGCTGGTGCTTCAGGACCTTCCTTAACTATGCCGCTTCAGCCCAAAGCCATTCAGGATGAAATGGGAGAGGCGTTCGAAAAGGAATATGGAAGAATGAGCGGAAATTTAGGCTTGGAAGTACCTCTGACTCAAGCCGGAACTCAGCAAAATCTCATTCTATATCCTTACGTCAACCCTGCCAGCGAAATCTTTAATGGAATAGAGCTGCCGCCGGGAGTTCTCGACGTAGAACCTATCAGCAGTGCTAATGACGGTACGCAGTTATGGAAAATAACACATAACGGTGTCGATACTCATCCTATTCATTTCCATCTGTTTGACATCCAGCTCATTAATAGGGTTGGATGGGATGGCATTATTCGCAGACCTGAACTCAATGAACTTGGCTGGAAAGATACAGTCAGAATCAGTCCGCTGGAAGATACCATTGTCGCTATGAGGCCGATCATGCCGAAGAGTCCCTTCGGATTACCCGACAGCATTCGACCGCTCAATCCTATGATGCCTGTTGGTTCAACTGCCATGTTCAACAGCACTGACGCATATGGAAATCCAATTAATCCGCCAATTACCAATGAGATAGTCAACTTTGGATGGGAATATGTTTGGCACTGTCATATTTTAAGTCATGAAGAGATGGATATGATGAGGCCGATGTCCGTAAATGTATCTCGTTTCATTGCCGATGCGCCGGTATTAACCGCACTGTCGGCAGGTACACAGGCGAATCTTTCATGGACAGACGGTACAATTGAAACCGATCCTTTGACATTAGGAAATCCGAAAAACGAAATTGGTTTCCGAATTGAACGAGCCGATGTTATCAATGGAGTTATCGGAGCATACTCACTTATCGGTGGAGCGCTTGCAAACCAGACCACCTATTCCGACACTTCCATTGCTCAGGGTATGACGTACAGTTACAGAGTTATTGCATTCAACGCAGCAGGTGATTCTGGTTCCAATGCTGTAACCGTTTCTTTCGGCGCAACTGCACCGGCTGCTCCGACAAATTTGGCAGCGGCATTGCAAACAATGTCGAGTATCGGTTTGAGCTGGACTGATAACGCAAACAATGAAACAGGCTTTACTATCCAGAGAGCTACAAATGCTTCGTTCACATCAGGCTTGGTCACATATACAGCCAATGCCAACGCGACGAGTTATTTAAACAACAGTGGTGTCTCGTTGAGAACGACATATTATTTCAGAGTGCGAGCAATCAATTCGGTTGGTACTTCTGCATGGTCGAACACCGTTTCGGTTCGCGTTGCTGAGCCTGCGGACCCGACTACTTTGACCGCAATGCCGTCTGCACCTGCCGCAAATCCTTTGACGATTACACTCAACTGGATAGACACATCCGGAATTGAAACGGGATTCGTTATTCAAAGAGCCACAAATAATGCGTTTACTGCAAATCTTACAACTTTGTCTGCTCCTGCCAATACATCAGGTGGTGCGACAAGTTACGTCGATAATACTGTTGTCCTCAATACGCTTTACTATTACAGAGTAAGAGCAGTTAATGGCGCTATCGTATCTGCCTGGACTAATACTGCTTCTGCAAGCGTTACGAATACCAGTACTATTCCCGCTCCGACAAACCTGGTCGCGATGCTGCAAACAATATCAAGCATCAATTTGACCTGGACTGATAACGCAACTAATGAAACCGGCTATACTATCCAGAGAGCGACAAATTCAACTTTCACTGCAGGACTGGTAACATATATTGCCGGTGCGAACGCAGCGGGTTACTTGAATAACAGCGGTGTTGCTCTCGGCACAACTTACTATTTCAGAGTACGTGCAACCAATGCTGCGGGCACATCTGCATGGTCGAACACCGTTTTGGTTCGAGTAGTATATCCGGCAGACCCCACAACCTTGACAGCGACGCCGTCAGCACCGACTGCCAATCCTATTACGATTACACTTCAATGGACAGACACCTCAGGCATTGAAACAGGTTTTGTTATCCAGAGAGCGACAAACTCTTCGTTCACAACAGGACTGACAACCTTCTCTGCTCCTGCAAATACCGCAGGCGGCGCTACGAGCTATGTCGATAATTCCGTTGTAATTGACACGCTCTATTATTACAGAGTACAAGCGGTCAATGGCGCAATTCCTTCGCTTTGGACCAACACAGCTTCTGCAACAGTAGGTGCGTCAACGCCTGTTACGGTAATTATCGACAATGGCCAGACCGGTACTTTCTCAACAGGTACATGGGCACCATCAGGTGCGCCAAACCCGTATGGGACAAATTCTGTTTGGAGCTATAGCGGCGCTACTTACACATGGTCGTTTACTCCTGCAGTTTCTGGAACATACCGCGTTTCAATGTGGTGGACGGCTCTTGCAAGTCGAAGTACAAGTGTGCCGGTCAGAATTTGGAACGGCGGAACTATTGCGAATTTGACCGTTAATCAGACGCAGAACGGCGGAATGTGGAATGTCCTTGGACAATATCCATTTAATGCAGGTACGACTTATAGGATAACTATAACGGCACCAAATGGAAGTCCGCCAAGCACAAGCGCAGATGCTGTTAGATTCGAAAAAATGTAAATCTGACATATTTTATTAACAAATAAGCCGGGTCTGTAAATAGGCCCGGCTTTTTTTGTTAAAATCCCATCACCTTCAACCTTCATTTTAAGAGTAGGAAAAACCTTTATTTTTGCAATTGAACCGTTATTTAAGCACTGCCAGTTTAATTGTTTCGTAGGAAATATAAGATACGAAAGAATCGGAAATTGATTAGTTTAAGGAGTAATAAAATGGCCGAAATTTATGAAAATACGCCGGAAATGCGTGAAGAAAAAGCTTATTTATGGGGCTATGTAAGTGTTGGAATCTTGTGTGCCGTAGCGGTAGTTTTGTCGATTATCGGGTTGGCAAATTACAGCCTTTTGGCATCAGCGGTAGCAGTGATAATGCTTGCAATAGTGTTTTTGCTGGAAGGCGGAACAATGGTGAGATTCTTCCAAATGTCAAACCGCAAAAGAGAAAGCGGAATGCAAACCGTTGAATTAAGTGCGGAGGTAATAGGAGGTGTAGCGGGACTCGTGCTGGGTATTTTGGCGTTGATAGGCTATATTCCTGTAACCTTAATAGCCATTGCGGCGATCATCTACGGAGCGGCATTAATTTTGGGTTCGGCATTTGCACCAACTTTAAGCTCTGCAGGTGCAGGAGTTGATAGGCAATCGACATTCGAAATTTTAATCGGTGTAGCTGGATTAACATTGGGGATACTTGCCATACTTGATATCAACCCGCTTGTGCTGAGTCTAATAGCGATAATCATTTTATCGTTAGGCGCTTTTATGACAGAGACAACACTAAAGAATAAAGTTTCGAGGCTTTATTTACATAAATAAGCTCTATCACGCACGCAAAAACAGCCCATAACAGAAAAAGCTATGGGCTGTTTTTTTATGTATTATTGTGTTGCTTTCCGTGTTTTTCAATGTTTTTTATCATAGAAATTGTGCGATTAGAAGTTATACTAATACCTATAAATATAATAGGGAACGAAAATATGAATACCGCTAAAATTGAAAAAGCTTACGAACTCGCAAAGGAAAAATATTCTGCTTTAGGCATCAATACTCAAAAAGCAATATCAGGACTTTCTAAAATAGCAATATCTCTGCACTGCTGGCAGGGCGATGATGTTGGTGGATTTGAAAAAACTGGTGCCGAACTCAGCGGCGGAGGCATTCAATCCACAGGCAATTATCCCGGAAAAGCAAAAACTATTGACCAATTAAGGCAGGACATAGATAAAGCGCTGGAGTTAATACCAGGCAGACATCGATTAAATCTCCACGCCTGCTATTTGGATAATGGAGGCAAATTTGTTGAACGCGATCAAATAAACATAAAGCATTTCCAAAGCTGGATTGACTGGGCAAGGCAAAGAAAAATCGGCCTTGATTTTAATCCGACTTTTTTCTCTCATTCCAAAGCTGATGATGGTTTCACATTGAGTCATTCTGATAAAGGAATAAGAGAGTTTTGGATTCAGCACGGAATCGCATGCAGAAAAATAGCTGAACAAATTGGCAAAAAACTCGGTTACACAACTGTAACTAATTTCTGGGTTCCAGATGGTTATAAAGATATTCCTATAGACAGGAAAGCTCCGCGAGAAAGACTTGCTGATTCTCTCGATAAAATTTTCAAATATAAAATAAATCCCAAATACAATCTTGACGCTGTGGAAGGAAAGCTTTTTGGAATCGGTTCTGAAAGTTATGTTGTCGGTTCCCATGAATTTTATATGGGATATGCCGCGACACGCAAAAAATTATTATGTCTTGATGCGGGACATTTTCATCCCACTGAGGTTATTTCGGATAAGATTTCATCAGTGCTGACCTTTCTCGACGAGATACTTTTGCACGTCAGCAGGCCGGTTCGATGGGACAGCGACCACGTTGTTATTCTTAATGATGAGCTTTATGCGATCAGCCAGGAACTCATACGCGGCGGATATCTCGACAGAGTGCATATCGGCCTTGACTTTTTCGATGCCAGTATCAACCGTATTGCTGCGTGGGTTATTGGTACACGTTCAATGCTGAAATCACTTCTTGCGGCCTTGCTCGAGCCGATTACCGTTTTAAAACAAATGGAAGTTAAAGGCGATTATACCAAAAGACTGGCTTTACTCGAAACTCTCAAAACATTGCCATTTGGTGCGGTATGGGATTATTACTGTCTGAAGAACGATGTTCTGCAGGAAACCGACTGGATGCAGGAAGTCCAAAAGTACGAGTTGAAGGTATTAAACAACCGTATTTAAATACTATATTTTAGCATATCATTACGCTGCAATTCCTCTTTTTGAGCTTGTTTTACACTGCGCGAAAAAAATCTGAAACAATTTAAGATGTTTACCCCGATAGACACCCATCTCCTTCAGACGTATAAATTACAAAACGAATGTAGAACTTTTTTAGGAGAAAAGCTATGTGTGAAAACAAAAAATTAGTTTATGCCATCACGTTCTTTCTTGTTATCGGAACCGCCTTGGCGGCGAAAGAAGATAAACAGAGAGACAAGATGTACAAGAGCGGAATGAGCGGAAAAAGCAGTATGCTTATCAGCGGTGACAAAATTATGGGAAAGGATGTCACAAATAATATGGATGAAAAGCTCGGAACAGTCAACGAACTGATAATCAATCAGAATAATGATGATGTCCAGTACGTGCTTGTTTCGTCTGAAGGGATGCTTCATCCGGTGCCGTGGAAAGCGATAAAATGCGGCGATAAAGATGCAAATGCTGCCGCCGATACCGGCGAAAGTCGGGAAAAGAAAATCACTCTCAATATGAGCAGAGACCAGTTCCATCAGGCTCCAACTGTCGAATCGGCAGATATTGAACAGTTAAGCGATTCATCTCTGAAACAAAGAGTTGACAGCTTCTATTCATCGCAGATGGAAGGAACATGGGACAAGATGAAATCTGAAGCCAAAGAGAGAATGCCTTCTGCATTGAAGGAAGGAACAGGAACATCTGAAACTCAGGGACAGGCAACCCTTCTGAAGTTCTCTGATATAAAAGGTTTGGATGTTCAAAATCTAAATGATGAGAAAATCGGGTCGATCAGTGATATTGTTGTTGACAGTCGCAGAGGAAACTTGGCTTACACGCTTGTTAATTTCGGCGGTATGCTGGGTGTAAGAGAGAAATCAGCAGCCGTGCCGTGGTCAGCAATTTCAATTCAGCCCGATGGTTCGCTTGCAAGGCTCGATGCAACAGAGGATAAGCTTCAAACTGCCGCTTTAACAGAATCGGGAAATATCAGCGAGCTTAATCAAAGGCAGTTCGCACAGCGTGTCCATGAAGTCTTTGGCGCTGAACCGTATTGGCAGATCTATGGTTTCGAAGCACCTGGCGAAAGCGGAACGCAGCAGCCACATAAGGAAATGAAAAAAGAAGGGAAAGATCGGATACAGCAGCGTAAAGAACGTATTGAAGAGCAGGAAGGATCTTTTTAAAGACTAAGGTAGTGATGTGTTTAAGACCGGAAAGTCTTTATAGAAGATTCGAGTTCTTACATACACTATCTTTTAAGAGTGCTGTTTAGCACAGTGGCAGGATTGCTCAAGAGCTGTCCTGCCACATTTTTAACCAATGAAAGGAACACATTATGGCAAATACATCAGCGGAAAATCTCAGTCAGGAAATCGAAGATTTGAAAAAAGACATAGGCAGGCTTCAGAAGGATTTTACTTCGAAACTCGAAACTGTCAGTGCAACAAGTAAGGAAAAATTAATGGAAACCAAAGAAAGAGTTAAAGAAGCGATTGATTCTTTGCGAAATCAGATTTCTCAAAAAGCCTCCGGCGCGTACGATAATATCAAAGAGCACAGCAATGTAGCGCTGGATAAAAGCAGGCAGACCATCGGAGAAAAACCGGTAACAGCGGTAATGGTAGCGTTTTTCGCGGGCGCGTTAGTCGGTCTTTTTTCCCATAAATGCAAATGAGCCTATACAAAAAAATTACACCTATACTTGACGATCTGTTCCATATTTTTGTGGATGCAGTTCTTGTCAAAGTGGAAGGCGAAACGAAAACGCTTAAGAGGAGATTTACCAAATGGATGATAATGTGGACGTATTATGCGTTCGCATTATCATTAGTGCTCATTGGCTTGATATTCCTCGGATGGGCTTTGTTTACAATGCTCGCATTATCCGTAAGCGCACATGCTGCCGCATTAATCGTGGGTGGGATTATTTTTGTGCTCGGCACGGTTATGATGTTTATGGTTGTGGTAAATCTTATGCGCTGATTTATGGATATATCACAAGCGAAAAGAGCGGCGGCTGTTTCAGCGGTTAAACTGGTTGAAAACCATTCAATAATCGGCCTCGGCTCTGGTTCGACCATGGAGTTTTTCACACAGGAGCTGGTAGCCAGAATAAAAGAGACAAACGATGACATAAAAGCTGTCGCGACCTCTTATGAGGCGCAATTCCTCGCTTATAAATACAATATACCTTTATTGAATCTGCAAAATGTTGATAAACTTGCGATGACGGTTGATGGTGCTGACGAGGTGGATAAAAATGGCGATTTAATTAAAGGTAAAGGCGGAGCGCAATTACTTGAAAAAATCATTGCATCGCTCTCGCAGCGTTTTATTATCATTGCCGACCACACCAAAATTGTAGATTCTTTAGGTAAAAACTCGCCTGTACCGATAGAGGTTCTGCCGCCCGCTATTAGACTCGTCCAGCAAAAACTCGGTTCGCTTGGATGTACCATTTCAATACGAACCGGCAGCGGCAAAGTCGGACCTGTCATAACAGATTTGGGAAATCTAATAATAGATGCCAAATTCGATGAAATTAAAGATGCTCACAAACTTGACAGCGATTTGAATAACATTCCAGGCGTCGCAGGTCACGGTTTGTTCGTAAATATGGCCCGGCAGGTTATAATCGGATTTATACAGGATGCAGCAATCAAAGTAAAAACCATCGATTTTAGAAATGACTAAATCTCGACCGAAGTCAGCCCTTCCTGAATGGCATATTTTGTCAATTGTGCAACATTATTAATATTAAGTTTTTCCATTACCCGCAGCCGGTGTGCCTCAACAGTCTTTGGGCTGATATGCAGGCTTTGACCAATTTGTTTGGTTGTTTTCCCTTCAGCCATAAGCTGTAGAACCTGTCTTTCTCTTTTCGTCAAAGTATAGAAGACAGAATTATTTTCTTCAGGCGAAGTACGTACGAAATTATCAACCAACACATCTGTTATGGCTGGACTCAAATATGTTTTGCCTGACATAACTGTTCGTATCGCGGTTGACAATTCATCGTATTCGCAATTTTTAGGTAAATATCCTGCCGCACCTGCTTTGAACATTTCACTAACGAATTTTTTCGCCGAATGCATTGAAAGCCCGATTACCTTGATATTAGGAAAATCCCGCGTTATTTCACGGCAGGTATCCATACCATTGATATCCGGCATCGATATGTCCATCAGAATAATATCAGGATTCAAGTCTCTGACCATCTGAATAGTCGTAAGCCCGTCCTTTGCCTGACCAATTACTTCCATATCCTCTTCCTGCTGCAAAGATCTTCGCAGCCCGTCTCGTACTATCGCGTGGTCGTCTGATAAGAAAATTTTTATAGCCATTTTTTCCCCTAAGAAAAGTTGATTGATTCTAATATGTTAAAACAAATTTTTCCTTAAGGAAATTCCTCCCTTTAAACAAGTGATTTGCTGGTTTCACATAATTAAATTATCTCTTATCCTATTTGAAAAGATGCGAGGTAATTAAATGTGGCGAAAATGGCTTCCGTGGAAATATGTATTTCGAAAGTTGGCACTATATCATGGTTTTGCCGACCCCATAACCGTGTTGTCCCATATAAGACGTTTTTCGCAGCCGGCCGAAGTTAATGAACCTATCGAGCTTCTGCGGGCCGGTGTAGTTTTCCACGCAAGAGGCCTTATTAATGGCAGGGTCATTCAGCATAACATGGATTGGATTTGGCCTTACTGGATAAATCGCCAGTTCAACCCGCAAAATGAAGCTTTCATTCCAGGTGCAGTTTCATTTTCTCATGTAAACCTCAGCGGCCGCAACTGGACAGCCGTGGGAGTTCCCGATTACGCTAACTACCCCATAGTTGACCCTCGCGGCCTTGTAACCCCGTTTTGGGATGGGTGGTCTATCGACGCCTGGTTTATAACAGACAAAGGTGAAATAATCGCTCCCTGCCAAATGCAGGACGTTGAACAAACTCTGGATATGAGCGACGGACTTTCAATCATAACTCGTTTTCAAACAGCCGACATCCAGTTTCAAAATAAAACCCAGGCCGATTGGATTGAAGAAAAATTGGTATGCCGGATTCAATATTCCTGCACCTCCAAATCTCCCGCGAAACTTGCGATATCACTTCGACCCTATAATCCCGAAGGAATTAGTTTCATACACAATATCATTTTCAGCAAAGAAAATATTAGCTGGAAAATAGACAATAAGCGTGACATTTTGCTTGATAAGGCTCCTCACAAGCATTTAGTTTCGGATTATCATCATGGCGATGTCTCGCTCAAAAAAGAAGATGAAAAGGAAAATGAAAAAATTGAATGCAGTGTGGGAATGGCCACCGCCGCCGCAATATATGACCTTCAGCCGGGGGTCGAATTTAATATCAACGCCGTAATACCTCTTAACGGCAAAAAAAATAATATCAGTCAGATAAATTATTTCGCAAAAGGCTCGGGTGATGATTTATGGAAATGGTCGCTCAAACAATATTGCAAATTAAATTTGCCGTGGGGAAATATCCAATACGTTTATGATGCCGCCATCAGGTCGGTCATTTTGCATTCACCCGGCGAAGTATATCCCGGCCCATTTACATACAAAAGATTCTGGTTTAGAGATGCGGCATTAATTCTAAATGCGATTATCAGTGCCGGAATGATTAAGAGAGCCGAAAAAATCATAGATGGTTTTTTCGCAAAGCAGACAGCGTTCGGATATTTTCATTCGCAGGAGGGCGAATGGGATTCCAACGGCCAGGTGCTTTGGATTATTAATAAGTATTGCCAATTAACAGCGGCAAAGCCGAAGAATGAATGGCTCCAGCCTGTCATAAAAGGTGCCAAATGGATAATCCGCAAACGCATTTCAACCGGCCAAAATACACCAACTGCCGGACTCCTCCCGGCGGGCTTCAGCGCCGAGCATTTAGGCCCGAGCGATTTTTATTATTGGGACGATTTTTGGGCTGCTGCCGGTTTATACGCCGCCGCGCAAATGCTTGAAGGAACTCAGTATTCATCAGACGCTAAACATTTTCACGACCAGGCTGAAGATATGACAGCTTCGATTGAAAAAAGTCTTTTATTATGTCATCAAAGAATCGGCAGACCCGCTATCCCTGCTTCTCCGCATCGCCGTTTGGATTCAGGAGCCGTAGGTTCTCTCGCCGCTTGTTTTCCAACCGAATTATTCAATGCTTCAGATGAACGCGTCAAAGATACCGCCGAATATTTAATGCAAAATTGTATCGTGAAGGATTGCTTTTATCACGAAATCAGTCATTCAGGTGTAAATCCATACCTCACTCTGCATTTGGCACAGGTGCTTATGCGAGCAGGCGACATAAGGTTTGTTAATCTTGTAAAGGGTATCGCGGCTTTAGCTTCACCTACAGCCCAGTGGCCCGAAGCTGCTAACCCGAGAATCGGTACAGGATGTATGGGGGATGGTCAGCATATATGGGCAAGCGCAGAATGGATAATGATGATAATTAACTCGTTTGTACTGGAAGAAGATAAAAAGCTTATAATAGGTAAAGGCGTCTTTCCGGATTGGCTCAAACAGGGAACTAAGTTTTCAATCGGCCCGGTTTCAACTTCTTTCGGCCCGGTAAATATAAACTTCAGTTGCGATGAAAAAATTTCAGTAAATTGGCAGGGACAATGGTTCGCAGTGGAGCCGAAAATTGAAATTGCGGTACCCGGCTATAAAAATATAACATCCGCCGCAGGAAAGAATAATATCGAATTAGAGGCAATTTAGATGAATATCCTGATGATGACAAATACGTATTTGCCTCATGTCGGAGGAGTAGCCAACTCTGTTTCTCTGTATACAAGCGAGTTGCGTAAACTTGGTCATCATGTTATGGTCGTCTCGCCGCGCTTCGAAGGAGATTTACAGGATGAAAAGGATGTGATAAGAATCCCCGCGATTCAGCATTTTAATGGAAGCGATTTTTCTGTTATACTTCCCATCCCCGGTTTTCTCGATGCGCATCTGAAAGATTTCAAGCCTGATATCGTGCATTCTCATCATCCATTTTTTGTCGGCGGCATTGCGGTTCGAATAGCGACAAAATATAATGTCCCGCTCGTTTTTACTCAGCATACCCGGTACGAGCATTATGCGCATTATGCAGGTTACATTCCGAGGATGAAACAGTTCCTGATTAATTTATCTACTGGTTACGCGAATATGTGCGATGTAGTAATAGCGCCAAGCGAGAGTTTTGCGCAAATCCTGAAGGATCGCGGCGTAACAGTGCCGATAGAAGTAATCGCGACAGGTGTAAATATCGAAAAATTCCGCATTGGTGACGGCCGGAAAATCCGAAAACAGCTCAATATTCCCGAGTACGCGTTTGTCGCTGGTTTTACCGGAAGGCTTGAACAGGAAAAAAATCTCGAATTTCTCTCCAAAGCGGTCGCAATGTTTTTACACCAAAACAGCAAGGCGCATTTCCTCGTTGTCGGTTATGGTGCAGTGGAAGAAAGCCTTAAAGAAATTTTTTATGTGGAAGGACTGCGGGACAGGGTACATTTTGCAGGTAAACTCACTGGTAATGACCTGATTGATGCCTATCATTCGATGGATGTGTTTGTCTTTTCTTCGAAGACGGAAACGCAGGGGATGGTACTCGCTGAAGCAATGGCCGCAGGTGTTCCCGTTATTGCGATTGATGCGGCAGGTGTACGGGAAGTTGTTAAAGATGGCTTCAATGGACATTTAATTACAAATGAAAACATCGAATATTTTGCCTGGGTTCTTTCGGAGACCAGCCATTTGCCGCAGGAAAAATTAATCAACTTCCGGCAAGCCGCAATCGAAACAGCGGATAATTTTAAAGTTTCAAACTGCATCAGCAAAATAACTTCTGTTTACCAGCAAGTAATCCAAAACACAACACCGCAACTCGTTAGAGATGAATCCGCATGGAAAACTGCGATAGAACAAATCAAAGCAGAATGGAATTTGCTTGCCAATTTTACTTCAGCGGTCGGAGAAGCGTTATACAAGGACAATACGAGATAATTAAACTATGCTTGGAAGAATAGAAATATTTATTAGAGGCATACAGAGAAAATTTAATCGTTCTAATTTCCTGGTAAATTTTTTTGGTTTGTCTTCGCAGACAAAATACCGTCAGGGCAAAGGACTTGTCCTGATTCAAATAGATGCGCTTCCCAAAATAGAGCTTGAAAATGCGCTATCGACCGGCAGGATGAAATTTCTAAAAAAACTGCTCGACCAGGGATACAGACCTTATACATTATATACCGGAATGCCGTGCAGCACAGCTTCAGTTCAGGCGGAACTTTTTTATGGTGTCAAATCAGCAGTTCCTGCTTTTGGTTTCTTCGATTATGAAACTAATCGGCCTTTAGTAATGTTCAATCCGCAGGACGCCGGTGAAATCGAAAGACGCCTTGAAAAGCAGGGCAAAGGGCTTTTTGCCGAAGGAAGCGCGTATTCAAACATTTACACAGGCGGCGCAAAGGAATCGCATTTTTGTATTTCAAACCTTGATGCTGCCGGTATTTTAAAAAACAGGTATCCATTGGGATTTATTGTTCTTGCGCTTCTGCACATGTTCAGCTTGATTCGAACTGCTTTTCTGATGATATTCGAGTTGTATCTTGCGATAATCGATTTTGTCAGCGGAATAATTGACGGTAAGGATTTTAGAAAGGAATTGAAGTTTATTCCTTCACGAGTTGCGATTTGTATCGTCCTTCGTGAATTGATTACGATTGGAACTCAAATTGACATCGCAAGAGGGCTTCCAATCATCCATTTGAATCTCGTAGGTTATCACGAACAATCCCACAGACGCGGACCCAATTCAGGCTTTGCACGCTGGACTCTCAAAGGAATAGACAGTTCAATCAAAAGAATCTGGAAAGCCGCTCACAGGTCAAACCTCAGAGATTACGAAGTTTGGATATATTCCGACCACGGGCAGATGGATACGATACCTTATGAGAAGGCATTCGGAAAAATTGTGCAAAAGTCGGTTGAAGAAGTTTTTGCGCAAACCGATGAATTGATTCATTTTCATAGCTATGAAAAAGTCGGGTTCCTCGCAAGGGCGGGAATGCAGAGAAATAAATTTACATCAAAAGTATTTACGCCTATAGCCGTTGACGAAACAATCAGGCCGCTGCTCATTGCACTTGGCCCCATTGGCCACATCTATCTCGATAAAAAAGCGACCCTCGAAGAAAAGCAGATTATCGCTCAAAAATTAGTTCAGCACGCGCATATTCCTATAGTGATTATTCCCTGCATTGACCAAAAAGCTCAGGTTTGGACAGATAAGGAAAATTATTACATACCGGAAGATGCGAAAAAATTAATTGATCCGGATCTGCCTTATTACGATGAAATGGTACAGGATTTTTTAACATCCTGTTGCCGGCTGGATGTAGGAGATTTGTTAATCTACGGCTGGGACGAAAATAAAAATGTTTATTATAGCTTTGCGAATGAAAATGGTTCGCACGGCGGCCTTCGTGGAATTGAAACAGAAGCGTTCGCGTACCTGCCGCATAGCACGAATATTAAAGGACTGGAGAAAGGTTATATTAGGCCGCTTGATTTAAGAGAAACTGCTCTTGAACTGTTGCATAAGGATTATAGACAGAAACCATACCGCTCTGCAATATCAAAGGACACATTGCGGATAATGACTTATAACGTTCACGGCTGTGTAGGTGTCGATGGCGCATTATCACCGGCTCGAATCGCGAAAGTTATTTCACAATATGAACCGGATATAGTTGCATTGCAGGAGCTTGATGTCGGCCGAAGCCGGTCAGGAAAAGAAGACCAGGCGAAAATAATCGCGCATATCCTGAATATGGAGCATCAATTTAACCCCACCGTAAAATTGGAAGAAGAAGCGTTCGGCGACGCTGTTTTAAGCATTTATCCTATGCAGCTTATTAAAGCCAATCCGCTCTCGATAAAACCCCGATTTTCATTTCTCGAACCGAGAGGCGCGCTTTGGATTCGTATTAATTTTCAGAAAACTCCAATTCAATTTATTAATACGCATCTTGGCTTAAACGGCCCCGAGCGTATTATGCACACTGAAGAGTTAATGGGTGAAAACTGGCTCGGCAGCAATGCCTGTACTAATCCCGTGATTATGTGCGGAGATTTTAATGCTCTGCCAGGCTCCCAGATTTTCAAAACTATCGGCAAAAGATTACGAAGCGCTCAGTCGCAGTCAGGATTGAACAAGCATAAAAGCACATGGTTCGGACGTTGGCCGATGCTGTGCATTGACCACATTCTCGTCAGTCCGGAATTTGAGATTGTGAAAATTGAAGTCGGCGATAGTTACCTCGCAAGACTTGCGTCCGACCACAGGCCTCTAATCGCCGATATTAAAATCAAAAAAATATAGTTTGAAACATTTATAATTTGGGTTACTTTATCATAATGACCAAAAGAGCAAGTGGAATTCTGCTGCATATAACATCCCTGCCGTCAGGATACGGCATCGGAGATTTCGGCCCACAGGCTTATAAGTTCGCCGACTTTCTCAAACAAAGCGCACAAACATACTGGCAGATTTTACCTTTGACCCCGCCGCATATTGATACCGGCTTGTCGCCTTATGATTGTCTCTCCGCATTCGCGGGCAATACTATGCTCATAAGCCCTGATTTATTATACAAATCCGGCCTGCTCAAAAAAAACGATATAGCTCAAATCCCCGATTTTCAAGGCTCCGAAGTATTTCACTACAAAACAAAAATTCTAAATATCGCCGTTTCTAAATTTAACAGGTTCAATGACGAATACGCAGACTTTTGTACCCAAAATAAATATTGGCTTGAAGATTACGCTCTTTTCGTCGCTTTGGCTGGCAGGCTCAAAAACTTTGATTGGCCGAAATGGCCGAAAATCAAGCCAGACCATAATCTGAAATTGGCTATCGAAAAAGAAAAAGTCCTGCAATTTATTTTTTTCCGGCAATGGTTCGCCTTAAAGCAATATTGCAATACCCGCGGAATCAAAATCTTTGGCGATATTCCGATTTATGTCTCATACAAAAGCGCCGATGTTTGGGCACATTCCGAAATATTCAAATTGAACAAATCGAAAAAGATGATTTTCAAATCCGGCGTTCCTCCAGATTATTTCAGCAGGACAGGCCAGTTATGGGGCAATCCGATTTATAAATGGGATTACATCAAAAAAACAAATTACGATTGGTGGATGCAGCGAATAAATCAAAATTTAAAATTGTTCGATGTCGTCCGCATTGACCATTTCAGGGGGCTTGTAAAATTCTGGCAGGTTCCTGCAAGCCAAAAAACCGCCATAAAAGGCAAATGGCTCCCCGGCCCCTCCGAAGATTTTTTCAAAGTGCTTTTCAAAAATTTTCCAGATGCGAATATAATCGTCGAAGATTTAGGGCTTATCACTCAGGATGTCAGGGACTTGATAAAAAAACTCAATCTCACCGGTATGAAGGTGCTGCAATTTGCGTTTAGTGATTGTTGCGGCAAAAGTCCATTCCTTCCACACAATTATACCGAAAACTGCATTGTTTACACTGGAACTCACGACAACAATACAACCAAAGCCTGGTTCCAGAATGAAACATCGCCGGAGAAAAGAAAAAATCTTTTCGCATATCTCGGCAGAAAAATTTCTGCCAAAGAACTGAATTCCGAAATGATAAAACTCGCGATGAGTTCTGTCGCTCGCACAGCTATAATTCCAATACAGGATTATTTAGATATGGGGCAGAACGGCCGTATGAACAATCCCGCCTCAAAAAAAGGTAATTGGCAATGGAGATTGAAGGAAGGACTGCTAACAAGAAAATTAGCCCACAAAATTTTTAATATCACAACAGTTTATGGCCGCGCAAAATAATCAATTTATTTAATCAATAGCAGGTAAAACCCTTATATTAATTTTAATCCGATTGATATAAGATTAAGCGTATAAATGAAAGGCAGTTTTATGCTCATAAGCGCTAAATACCTCACAAATTATAAAATCGAATCAAAAGACGGCAACATCGGCCAAGTCCACAGTTTCCTGTTCGACGATGAAAAATGGATTATCAGGTATCTCGTTGTCGATATCGGCAATTGGCTCACCGGCCGAAAAGTTCTCATCGTCCCGTCTGCTCTCGGTAAGCCCGAAGGACAGGATCGCGTTTTCCCTGTCGAACTGTCAAGAGAAGAAATCAGCAAAAGTCCCGACATTTCAACCGACCAGCCTATTTCAAGACAGCAGGAACACGAACTGCACAAATATTATAATTGGGCGGCTTACTGGGGTGGTCCTCTCGGCCTTGCCGCAACACCAATTGGGCCGGTACCGATCCCGAAAGAAACTCAAACTCCGGTTGGTATTGCCGAAGAAAATCATCTTCGAAGCACAAAGGAAGTCATTGGATACACTTTGCACGCCTCCGATGGCAAAATTGGTCGCGTCGATGATTTCATAATTCATCAGGAAAACTGGATCATCAGGTATATGGTCGTCGATACGACTCATTGGATTGCCGGAAAAAAAGTTTTAATCCCGCCGGACTGGATAAAGGAAATTAGCTGGTCGCATGCGGAAGTATCTGTTGATGTTTCAAAAGAAACCGTGAAAAAAAGTCCCGAGTTCAATCCTGCTGCTCCGGTAAATCGTGAATATGAAATTCGGCTTTACGATTATTATGGCCGCCCGAAATACTGGTCCCCGCGTTAAGCAGCAGATCTATGCCGATACATAACAGCGATATAGCCGATATATTCAGTCAAATTGCAGACTTCCTCGAAATATTGGGCGACAATCCGTTCCGCATCCGCGCATACCGAAACGCCTCGCGAACCGTCGGCAGTTTTTCCAAAAACATTTCCGATATGATTGCCAATAACGAAGACCTCACCCAATTCCCCGGAATCGGAAAAGATTTAGCAGGCAAAATCAGGGAAATCGTCGAAACCGGAACTCTCGATTTTATGGAAAGGCTCAGGAAAAAACTCCCGTCCGAATTAATAAAGCTGATGAACATCGCAGGCCTCGGCCCCAAAAAAGTCGCAAAACTCTACAAAGAGCTTGGCATAACAAATATCGAACAATTGAAAAAAGCGATTGATTCACAAAAAATATTCGAACTCGAAGGCTTCGGCGAAAAAACCGCGCAAAACATCATCGAAGAAATAAACCGCCTCGAGCAGAAAGAGTCGGAAAGGTTTATGATTTCCGCCGCGCAGCAATACGCGCAATCCATAGTCGAATATCTAAAGAAAGCCGAAGGAATAAACGATGTTTCAATCGCAGGCAGCCTGCGCAGACGCCGCGATACAATAAGAGACATCGATATCCTCGTAACCTGCGAAAATTCTGCGAAAGTTATGGAACATTTTGTAAAATATGATGAAATCCAGAAAGTTTTATCAAAAGGCAAAACAAAAAGCACAGTCCTGCTCCGCTCCAATTTGCAGGTCGATGTCCGCGCAGTCCCGCAGGAAAGTTTCGGCTCCGCTCTGCAATATTTCACAGGCTCCAAGGAACACAGCATCGAACTTCGCAAAATCGCGATTAAAAAAAAATATAAACTTAATGAATACGGCGTCTTCAGCGGCGATAAGCAAATCGCTGGCAAAAAAGAAGAGGACGTTTATAAATCCCTCGGCCTTCCCTATATCGAGCCTGAACTTCGCGAAAACCGTGGCGAAATTGAAGCCGCTCTAAATGGTAAATTGCCAAACCTCATCACCTTCGGCGACATCAAAGGCGACCTGCACATGCACAGCAATTACACCGATGGCCATGCCTCAATCGCACAAATGGCGCAAGTCGCAAAGAAAAAAGGCTACAGCTACATCGCCATCACCGACCATTCCCAGCACATTACCGTCGCCGGCGGTTTAAAACCTCATGATTTAAAAAAGCAAATCAGCGAAATCAACAAAACCTCAGTCAAAGGCATCACTATATTAAAAGGTTCGGAAATCGATATCCTCGAAGATGGCTCACTCGATTTACCCGATGAAATTCTCAAACAGTTAGATGTGCGAATCTGTTCCGTGCATTATAAATTCAATCTTTCAAAGGAAAAGCAAACCCAGCGAATTATCAAAGCGATGGACAATCCCTACTTCAATATCCTCGCGCACCCGACGGGGCGATTGATAAATAAACGCGAGCCTTACGACATCGATATCGAAAAAATCATGCAAGCTGCAAAAGAAAAAAATTGCATCCTCGAACTCAACTCCTTCCCCGACCGCCTCGACATCAACGATATTTTCTGCAAGATGGCTAAAGACATCGGCGTAAAAATCGCCATCAATACCGACGCCCATCGTCCCGGCGATTTGGATTTTATGCACTTCGGCATCGGCCAGGCACGCCGAGGCTGGCTCGAACCAAAAGATGTAATAAATACGCTGCCGCTGGCACAATTAAAAAAAATATTAAAAAGATGACCGTATGCCCCTCATCAATAGCTTTTTCGTATAAAATACGGCTGAAAAACTAATCTTTTTTCCCTATAGCCTATATGTTTTTGACTGATATAATACCGAACTCTATACATAAGTTTTTTACAGGATTGATATGCGAATACCGATTACCAAATATGGATTGCCGCAGGTCGTAATTTATCCCGGCCTGTGTTTATTACTAATGCTTCTGTCGATACTTACAGCATTTTTCAGCATCGGTTTATTTCTATTTTTAGAGCTGATTTTAGCCCTGATTCTCGGCTGGATGCTCTCATTTTTCCGTGACCCGCTGCGCATGGTTCCGATTGGCGACGATTTGATTCTCTCACCGGCCGATGGTACCATTACCGACGTGGAAGTCGTTGATGAGCAAATGTTTATAGATGGCCCCGCAATCAGAATCGGCATTTTTTTGAGCGTTTTCAATGTCCATCTAAACAGAACTCCATGCCCGATAAAAATTGAAAACATCACATATAAGCAGGGCGGCTTTATCAACGCGATGGACGCAAATTGCGGTAAAATCAATGAAAGCAACAACTTGGGAATGGTTCGATTGACCGAGCCTAAAGAGAAAATATTAGTCCGCCAGATTAGCGGCGCCATCGCCAGAAGAATAGTCTGCGACGCCAAAGAAGGTCAGGAATTTACTGGCGGCACCATCTTTGGAATGATAAAATTCGGTTCCAGAACAGAGCTTTATCTGCCCGCCCAGAGCACGGCAAAAATTCTCGTGAAAAAAGGCGATAAAGTCAAAGCGGGCCTGACTTTATTGGCGAAATATGAATGAAGAAATAAACAAATCTGAACGCGCAAAACGAAGCCTCCTGCGGAATGTACGCAAGCAGCGATTGAAATATATCACCGTTTTGCCGTCGCTTGTTACCCTCATAAACGGCGCCTGCGGATTTGCATCCATAGTTTTCGCTTCCAAAGTCGGCCGGGAAACCGCGCCGGGACTGGAAATTTATCACAGCCAGTTCCCGTTTTTCGCAATGGCAGGCTATATGATTTTCTTCGCGATGATCGCCGATATGCTCGACGGCCATTTGGCAAGACTCAGCCAGAGCACCAGCAGCTTCGGCGGCCAGCTCGACAGCCTTTGCGATGTAATCAGCTTCGGAATTGCACCGGCGTTTCTGATGCTGCGGGTCGTTGAAACTAATTTGTCGTTTAATCCAATGATAGATATTTTCGTGTACCGCTTCCTTTGGCTTGCCGCCGCGATATATTTCAGTTGTGCCGCTATTCGCCTTGCGAGGTTCAACGTCGAAAACGAGGAAGACGAATCGCACCACATGAGCTTTTCAGGCCTGCCCAGTCCCGCCGCCGCCGGCGCAGTTGCAAGCCTGATTATACTCAATCAGGAAATCACAAAAAAGATTCTCGAAAACTGGACGATTTATTCGCAGGTCGGCCACACGATTATAATTTATGCACTGCCGTTCGCCGCTCTCGCCGCCGGCGCTCTTATGGTCAGCAGAATTCGATATCCGCACGTTATCAATCAATACCTGCGGGGCAGAAAACCTTTTTCATATCTCATTAAAGCAGTGGCCATTATCGTAATTGTCATCTACTATTTCGAAGTGGCTTTAGTGGTGGTGTTCTGGAGCTTCGCGCTTAGCGGAGTCGTCCGCTGGCTCTATAACCGCGTTATAGCCCATAAACCAGCCCAGGAAGAAACCGAACCCCCGCCAATCACCATTTCACATTAATTTTCTGCCTTTGAAACAAGCAGAAGTTTTTGAAAAAATTACAATTCATAACCCCTATATTTTCATTCGAAAATATTGCCGTAAGTCCTTTATTTTGGTTTGTAAATGCTGGAGTTAGGCTTTGCTGCGCAAGTTTTTAATTGCGCGGAATTTGCGATCTGCGATGTAAATGCGCACAAAAATGCCTGTAAAAAGCGAAAAAAAGTAATAAAAAGCGCCAAAAAAGTGAGCGAAAAACGAACGAAATTCAGGGGATAGAGGATAGATTTATGTAGGGTATAGGGTTCAGGGATAGGGGATGGAGCATTGAAGATAGAAGATTTAAAATTGTAAATTTTTGGTTTCGGTGGACTTATACGTATTAGCGGATAAATTATTATTGTTTTTCTTGAGAAGGTGGGAAAGGGTGGTATAATTAGACGTCAGCAAAAAGTATACGAGGTAAATATTGGCACTTTATTCTATGGGATGGAATTGTAATGCCTTTTGATCCACCTTTATCCTGCGAAGAAATCGAAGCAGCCTTTGGCGAGCTTTTCAAAGATGTGACATTACTACCTTGTGGGGGACAAGGTGCTGTTTTTAAATGCACGCATCAACCATCTAATGAAGTAGTAGCTTTAAAAATATATTATACAGATCAAGTCCAACAACGTACACAACGTGAAATTGATTTAATGAAACGTATTGATGCAGATGCAATTGTTCGTCTGGTTGTATCTGGTGAAATTTTTATTAGGAATAATAAATGTATTTTTATGGCGACAAGATTTATCCATGGCAAAGTACTATCTGAGGTTATAACACAAAATAAAATAGAAATTTCTGTAATAGCTAAATGCGGTCATTATATTGCTAAAGCAATTCAACTATTATGGGCAGAAAGAATAGTACATAGGGACATTAATCCCAAAAACATTATGCTTAAAAATGAAGGTTCTGCGGTATTAATCGATTTGGGAATTGCTAGACATATAGAGCTTGAAGCTTTAACTATGCCAGGTTGTACTTGGGGCACACCGGGATATTTTTCTCCCGAACAGGCCAGAGCTGTAAGGCAATTATCGTATAAATCTGATATATTTGCATTAGGAATTACTTTGCAAGAATGTTTAGCTGGTAAGCATCCAGTTAATCGGCGTCAAGATTTATTGCTTAACGGATGTCCAATTAAAACGAATACAATTAGAAATGATATACCACAACCTATGGTGAAAACCATTGATTCGATGGTTAAATTCCGAGCATATGATAGACCTCGGATTGAAGAAATCTTAAAAACGTTTGAACTTTTTATTTAATAGGAAACTATTATGGCAAAGGAATTTTTCTGGCCCGGAAGTGTTCAATTGAAAGTACCAAGTAATATTTCAGGAGTATCTGGTGGTATCATTTATCCTATAGGTATTGCATATCATACTTTAATGCGTAGGAATCTTGATAAACAATACTATCATTTACAAAGACGCTTGTTAGATCCGCAACTTTATCTTATAAAGCTCGATCCTTACACTTGTCGAAAAAAATGCGCTTATCTTGCAACATACCCATGGTTTCCAATTAAACCTTTTTCTAATTTTAATAGCGGCAAACATACACAAAGACAATGGCAAAATGAACTCACCAAAAATGTACATGAATTATGGTTAGGACAACTACCGAAAAAAAATGATGAAATCGAACAAACAATACAAGTATGTCTAGAAGTTCAAGAAAACTTGAATTGCGAACAATATATTTTACCTTCACCATTAACTGTTGATCAAGCTACAGATTATTCAATTGAACTAGAATGGATTGATAGTGGATTGAAAATTGCAAAACAAATAAATAACAAGAAAGGAGTTTTAGCAACAGTTGCCATTTCTGATTCTGCACTACGTTTAATAGAGCCTTGGGACAATGAGTTAATTGATCTAATTATTGATCAAATAAGTTCCAGAGAACTTGATGGTGCTTATATAGTTTTGGAACAATCAAATGAACAAGGTTATTATTGTACTCATCATAATACCGTAGGTTGCTTATTACGTTTAGTCTATGGATTGAAGACGGCAGGCTTAAAACGAATAATTGTTGCATATACAGGTACTACAGGATTCCTTTCTCTTTTAGCCGGTGCTGACACGTGGGCTTCAGGATGGTATAAATCTGAACGAAAACTTAAATTAACAGATATCGAAGATAAAGATGGCAGGGCTTATCCTGCATATTATTCACATAATTTTGCGGGTGAATTTCACGTTGAGAAGGATCTTGACCGCGCATTTGAACAAGGATTATTTTCAGCTATTCTGGAACCAACTTCTGCTAGTGAACCATTGGTTGCTGGATTGCGATCGGGAAAAAAAGTATCTATGGTGCCGGAATGGGCATACCGGCCCACGAATGTAACAGCAGCAAAAGAGCATTTTGTTTCGGTTGCAATCAATCGAACTTCAGAGATTGCTGATATGGGTGAAAGTGAATTATTTAACTATGGCCTCAAGTGGTTAGAAAATGCTAAGAGTTTGGCAGAGGTTATTTCAAAATTAGAAAATCGTCATCCTCGTACTGAGATAAATCATCAATCTTCTTGGTATAAAGCCTTTAAAAACTTTATTGAGAAAGCGGGATAGTATTTACATTATCCCAACTGTTTTGGATAATAACCATATCCACTTAGAAGATGGAGGGACATGTGGTTTGGGTTTGAAAACAATTCTGACAGAATTACTATTGACGGCGATCAATCCAATAGCCGATTTTTTACATTGTTCTTTAATAATTTCCTTTTCTGTCAAAGTACTAGGCAATGCAATGTACGCCATATGCGAAAAATTAAGATAAGAAATTGCCTGCCTTAGTGCCTGACGCCAATTGGTGAGTTTGACTTCGATAGAAATAATATGATAATCAAGAAGACAAGTTTTATTTCGTAATTTAAAGCAATCAGGTTTAATCTGGACGAGTGTTGCTTTCTTATATAAACGGTCAAGCGATTTTTTTACTATTGCTTCTCTCACAAAAAGTCGGTTGCTAATTTCATATGCTGTGCTATAACCATTTTCGACCAAATCCGATATAATCAAAGTATCAAGTTCTGGATGATAATTCATACAGTCTTGTCGGTGTGTTTTAGGAAGGGCAATGCATACAAGATCGGGTATCGTTGATCCAATAGATACTTCTGGAATTTGAGAAATATTCCTATTTCCTCGCTTTCCATAAAAGTATTGTGAAAGATGGGATGATGATAATACATTGACCATATCCATTTCATATTTAAAAATGTTCTGATTCACTATTTATTCCCGATTATTCTTAAATATGGTAATTTGCAATGTTGTTTACGAATAATTATTACATTTTAGATTATATTGCATATAAGGTAAAGAATTTAATTTTTATTAATTTATTATAGTTGGTAATTACAGAGAAATATTTTTTCGATAGTGGGTAATCGATAATGATTGAATTTTTAATTTACTATTGCGGGGTCTCCCCGGTTAGATAGCTAAGATACTGCAATGATGTTGATTGATTCATCTAACGGGGCAGGCCGGTATAGTGTCAGTTGATCAGGGCCGGATCTCCGGTTCTTGCTAAACTGAGTTCGCCGTTGGCTTCATCGAGTTTGTAAATTTAAATCCATCGCGGCTCAATGTACAGGGTGCGATAGAGTTTCTTTTTTGAATTGGGTCGAACGAGTTAGTATCAACCTTTTAAATCCTTTAGCAAATCTTCCACATTATTGAACTTTACGCCTTTGCCGGAGTCCAATTCCTTCATAGCTTGTATGGTCTCCTTATTCGGCAATTTTACATCAAAGGGGATGCTTTGGGTATAAATAATTTGTTTGAAAAACAAATTTATAGCTTGTGACGGTGTCATTCCCAATAAATCCAATATTTTAGAAACTTTGGACTTGGTTTGGGCGTCGATACGAACGTTAATTGTAGCTGAAGCACTCATATTTACCTCCAAAAACGTATACAATGTCAACACAATATATATACGTTGTAAACACAGAAAAGTCAAGAGTTTTCTTGCCCCAAGACATAAATTGGGAAGTTTTTCGGAAATTGAGAGTACCGGTGAATTTAGCTAACAGTTATGCCCATTGAGATTGCACGTTTGACGAGTTCTGCGGCTGATTTGGTGCCTAATTTGTGCATTAGCCGGTTTCGGTGGTATTCAATGGTTCGTTCGGTTCGGCTTATCTTTTGGGATATTTCCTTATTTGTATGACCTGCGATAATCATACTTAGGATTTCGACTTCCCGCCGCGTTAAATTCTTGTCATCCAAGAGGTTATAAAACATATTCTCGAGGATTTCATCGTTTTGGAACCTTTGATTTCCTACTGGTTGGATACTTTTCGCCAGTATTTGAGTATCATTGGCCATTTTGCCCCGCCTATTAAAATATACATTTCCTATAATTATAATATTCGTTGAAACGCTTTTTAACTTAAGTTTTTTTTAATTTTTTGTATTTCTGGTACTTTCCGAAATTTATCTGCCATCGAAAACAGTCGAAAAACTTATAACGTCGTTAGAAATGTAAATGTTTGTATAGAGAGAATTTATGAATACCACTGATAAACTTACCAATGATGTTAAAAACGTGGAATCGCTATCTATCGCTAAATTGCAGTTGATTCTTGATTCTATTAACAGCAAGATTGAGCAGACATGCAATGTAATGCCCAGGCTCCTTGAGCAAATCAGAAGTACAAGCCAGACAAGTACTTATGACGATTCGTTCAGGCCGGTATTACAGTCCCTTTCGGTTCTCCGCTCGTTTATCGGGCAAATCGAGTATTGGATAGAGAAGGCTGAGTTAAACAAACATAATGCCTTAATAGAGAACGCTTTAGAGCAGGATGAAATTTCCGAGGATGAGATTTCTCAGATTCTTGTATTCATAAGTGAATCGCAGGACCACGTTGAATCCGCCTGTAACGGCTTATTTTCGCTGCAAACCAAACCGAACGATAAAGACAATTTGAATCAGGTATTCCAGGCATTTCATAGCATTAAGGGTATGGCGTGGTTCCTTAATCTTGTGGAGATTGGTTCACTTGCGCATAGTGCCGAATGTTTATTCGACAGTGCGCGAAAATGCGACCTCGTTTTAGATTCCGGCAATATCGATGTTGTTTTCGAAGCTGTCGAAATGCTTAAAGAAATGATTTCAGATTTGGCGGTATCGACGGAAATAAATCAGCCGGTAACAAAGCATCTCAATTTCGAGCAGATAGTTCAAAAAATAAAGAGCATTAATTCGGTTAAAAGTAAAATTTCTAATTATGTGATTTAAAGAGACAAATTCCGAGCAGGAAAAAAGCAATTATAAGGGACAATAAAATGTTTAAAGCTAAAACAATAATGACGACAAACGTAATCAGCGTTAAGAGGGATACTGATATTTACGAAGCAATAAGGACGCTGGTTATGAATAACATTACAGGTCTGCCGGTGGTTAACAACGATATGAGTATCGCGGGGATTATCTCTGAAAAAGATGTATTGAAATTATTGTATAACGCGGAGGGGATGGGAAACAAAGTTGAAGATTTTATGACAAAGGGTGTTGTCAGCTTCAACGAAGAGGACAGCCTGATTGATATAACAGAGTGTCTTATAAAAAATAATTTCAGGAGAGTGCCGATAACGTCGAGCGGGAAACTGGTCGGAATTATCAGCAGGAAAGATATTATCAATTACATTTTAAGATTAAGGCACAAGGAATAACGACGATTTCACAGAGGCGAGTTGAGATGAATTTTATGGAAAAGAAAACAATTAAAATTCTGCTTGTAGAGGATGATGCCAGCGATATTGTTATAGCGAGGAAATTGCTGGCAGGTAATTCGCACACAATCGAATTTATCGTAGAATCTGCGCGAAGGCTTTCAGAAGCAGTAAAACTGCTCGGCGAGCAGACATTTGATTTGATACTTCTTGATATGATGCTTCCGGATAGCATGGACATAGAAACGGTTAAAAGCATACATAAGGCAGATCCATATACTCCGATAGTTGTTTTAACATCGATAGATGATGAAGCAACAAGCCTTTCGGCGATTCAAAACGGCGCATCAGATTATCTGGAAAAAGGTAAATTATCGCGCGATATATTATTACGAACAGTCATTTTTGCGATTGAGCGCAAACAGTCGGAAGAAAAAATGCGCATTCAGCAGAAAATGCTTGCGACCGAGCGGAATAATCTTCAGTCTATTTTCGATGCATCGAGAGTTTGTATGCTGCTGCTTGACCAGGATGGTAAAGTTGTTCGTGTTAATAAGGCGACTGAGCAGCTGGTAGGCAAAGATAAAACGGAAATGCTTATGCATCAGCCGGGAAACAGTTTGTGCTGTATGCACGCGTTGAGTGCGGAAGGGGGCTGCGGCTACGGTGAAGCATGTAAAAGCTGTCATATCCGCGAAGCGATTAGTGATATACTTCTCAATGACAAGTCGTTTAGGGAAATAGAAGTCAATCATTGGATTATGATTGATGGGGCAAATCGGGAATTCTGGTTTTCGGTAAGCGCTGTGCCAATCGAACTTGGCGGGAAACGGCATGTTCTTATTGGTTTACTGGATATCACGGCTCGTAAGATAGCGGAAGCGGCACTGAGGCAAAGCGCGACACTGCTGGATAATATTTTTGCGGCGGCACCGATATGTATTATGCTGGTTAAGAAACGCATAATCTATAAAGTTAATGGAAGGATTTCTGAAATTTCCGGTTATGATGCGGATGAATTGATTGGGCGTTCGCCGCTGATGCTTTATTCGAATGAAGCTGAATTTGATCGCGTGGGGCGGGAACTATTTACAGATTTGGGGCAGTCGAGTAACAGCATAGAATCGCTATGGCGGCGCAAAGACGGTACGCTGATACATGTGCTGCTGCACGCATCAATGCTTGAACCAAATAATCCTGACGCCGGCGAAGTAGTTACGGTAAGGGATATCTCCGAACGCAAGCGAAATGAGGATGAGCTGCTGGAAATCAATCGTCATCTGAAAGAAGCGACAATGCGAGCAAGCGAAATGGCAACGCGGGCAGCAATGGCTGATACGGCAAAGAGCCAGTTTCTTGCGAATATGAGCCATGAAATACGTACGCCTATGAATGCGATTATCGGGTTTAGCGACTTGCTGGCGGAAGAAGAAGAGCTTGACGATGATATGAAAGAAGATATTAATATTATCAGGGAGTCGGGCCATAATCTTCTTAAGCTTATCAACGATATTCTGGATTTCTCGAAGATTGAGGCCGGTCAGCTTGATATCGATATATCGGATTGTTCGTTGAACGGATTGCTTAATTCTATCGAACTGCTGATGCGGCTTAAGGCGAAAGAGAAAAATTTGGATTTCAAAGTCATTAAAAACGCCAATCTTCCTTTGCGGATACACACCGATAAGGTACGTCTGCGTCAGTGTTTGATAAATCTCATAGGCAATGCTGTAAAATTCACGGAAAGAGGTCATGTGTACGTGAATGTTTTCCTAAAAGAAATTGAAGATGTTCCATACATTCAGTTTGATATTGAAGACACGGGTATCGGCATCCCGCTTCATAAACAAGAAATCATATTTAATCCGTTTACGCAGGTAGATGGAAGTTCAAACCGGCAATATGCGGGTACCGGCCTGGGCCTGTCAATCACGAAACAACTGACAAGACTTCTCGGCGGCGAAATAAAATTGACCAGTGAAGCAGGTAAAGGCTCTGTGTTCTCGCTTATAATTCCAACATATTCGGGACTTATTGATGAGCAGCTAATGGGTAAAAATCATTGCGAAGAACCATGGGAAAGCAAAATACTTAATTTTAAGCATATTAAATTTGCAGGAAATATATTGGTCGCAGAAGATGTTCCGAATAATCAGGCGGTTATCAAGTCTTTTCTGCAAAGGCTGGGACTGTGCGTAACGGTGGTAAAAGACGGCAGGGAGGCAGTGGAGAATGCGGCGGCCAACGAATTTGATTTAATATTTATGGATATGATGATGCCGCATATGAATGGATATCAGGCGGTAAGGAAGCTGAGGCAAAACGGAATAACAACTCCGATAGTAGCCTTAACTGCCAAAGCGATGAAAGGCGACGATCTAAAATGTATCGAAGCGGGCTGCGATGATTATCTGGCCAAACCGGTAGACCGTGAAAAATTTCTGCATGTATTAAGAAAATATTTACTAACAAATAAAAAGAAAGAAAAACAATTGTGTTTAAATGAATAAAAGGAGAAATGAAATGAGATTTTTAATTGTAGAGGATAATTTTGCCGCGAGAAGACTTTTGCAAAGATACCTTTCAGGTTACGGCGTTTGTGATTTAGCTGCTGAAGGAAATGAAGCAATCGAAGCTTTTCGCCAGGCTTTGGATGAAAAGGAACCTTATGATTTGATATGCCTTGACATCATGATGCCGAATATGAACGGACACGAAACGCTCAAACTCATACGTCGAATTGAAGAAGAACGCGGTATTTATGGTCTGGATGGAGTCAAGGTGATAATGACAACAGCTTTGGGAGATTCCAAAAATGTTATTGGAGCATTCAGAGAAGGTTGCGAAGCATATATAATCAAACCAATCATTAAGGAAAAACTTCTGATGGAAGCAGATAAACTCGGTGTGAAAATTCTATCAAGTGAGGTTATATTAAAAAAATAGAAAAAACCGGCGATGAAAACGAAAAGCGATTCTATGAATAAAAAAACGATAAAAGTTCTATTAGTAGAGGATGATGATGGAGACATTATTTTAACCAGGAGTTTACTTTGCAATTCTCATACTTTTGAATTTGTGGTAGAGTCAGCTAAAAAACTTTCAGACGCTATAACGCATCTGAATGATCAGGCATTTGATTTGGCGCTGCTTGATATGGGACTTCCTGACAGCAGCGGCATTGATACTGTTCAGAGAATCAGACAAACCAATCAACATCTGCCTATTGTTGTTTTAACAGGATTCAATGATGAAGAAACAGGACGTTTAGCGATACAAAACGGTGCATCAGATTACCTTATAAAAGATAATTTATCAGGCGACACATTAATACGAACAATCATTTTTTCAATTGAACGCAAACAGGCTGAAAAAGAACGTGAAAAAATGCTGTTTTTCCAACTTGGAATAAATTCAATCCAGCAATCGCTTCTTAGAACAATCCCAATTGAAGAAAGACTCCAAAGAGTAACAGATGATATAGTAAAATTCTTCAATGTCGATTTTTGCCGAATATGGCTGATTCAAAACGGAGATGCCTGTCAGAATGGATGTGATCACGCTCAAATAAAAGATGGTCCGAATGCCTGCAATAATCGTGATAAATGTCTGCATCTGGTTTCAAGTTCAGGCAGATATACGAACACAGAAGGAGCATTTTATCGGCGGGTTCCTTTTGGATGTTACATGATTGGGATGCTTGCTTCTGATGTGAAATACAAGCATGTTACCAACGATATTCAAAATGATATATATATTCGCGACAGACAGTGGGCAAAAGAAAATGGACTTATATCGTACGCGGCATATCAACTGCGGTTTACAGACGGTCAGCCAATGGGGGTAATGGCTCTTTTTTCAAAAAATCCAATAGAGTCTTGTGAAGATGCGATGCTCGATGGAATCAGCAGCAATGCAGCGTTGGCTGTTTATCAGTCTCAAACTTCAAAACAATTACAGGAGAGTGAGGAAAAATATCAATCCCTGATTAATAATTCTGTTATGGGAGTGGCCGTAATGGACACCAATCACAGAATCATTCAGGTGAATTCAGTATTATCCGAAATGTTTAAAAAACCTGCCAGTGAATTTGTGGGCAAATTTTGTTATAAAGAGTTCGAGAAAAGAGATGCAATATGTGAACATTGTCCCGGTGCACGGGCTCTGATTTCCGGCAAAACAGAAGATGTGGAAACCCAGGGTATAAGGGATGACGGCAGCCGGTTTTATGTCCGCAACCGTGCGGTTCCATTCTTTGGACATGATGGTGCCGTTAAGGGTTTTATTGAAATAGTTGAAGATATAGATGTTCGTAAGCGTGCTGAGGAGGAATTACGATGGAAAACGGCACTCCTCGAATCTCAGGTAGAAGCGAATTTAGACGGGGTACTGGTTGTTGACAATCAGGGAAAACGAATTTTAATTAACAAACGTCTGATTAATATGTGGAAAGTACCAAACGAAATTGTCGAGAACAAAGACGAAACAGTTTTAATGAAATATGCAATTGGTTTAACAAACAATCCGCAAGATGTTCTGGAAAAAGTAAAGTATCTTAACTCTCATCCTGACGAGATAAGCAGAGATGAAATTGAGTATAAAGATGGAACTGTTCTCGACCGGTATTCATCTGCCATTATAGATAAAGAAGGGAAAAATCTCGGAAGAATCTGGACTTTTCGTGATATTACAGATCGTAAGCTGGCGGAGACTGCGTTAAGAAAGAACGCTTCTGTAATCAATAGTATTTTTCATGCAGCACCGATTGGCATTGTACTGACAAAAAAAAGATTCATTTATAAAATGAATGGAATGTTTTCGGAGATATCCGGTTATGCCGAGAACGATCTGATTGGCAAGACTGCACTGGTGCTATACCAGAATATAGGAGAATATAACAGGGTTGGTTATGAACTTTATAATAATCTTCTGCAGACCGGTCTCAACAGTTCGGAAACAAAATGGCGGCGGAAAGATGGTGCATTGATAGATGTGCTGTTGAATGTATCGCCTCTTGATGTTAATGACATAGACGCAGGTGAAATTATTACCGTGCTCGACATAACAGAGCTTAAACTTTCGCAGGAAGCTATTCTTAGGGAACGTAACAAGGCACAAAGTTATCTGGATGTAGCCGGCGTAATAATGCTCGTACTTAATAGAGATATGACGGTGCATAGAATCAACAATAAAGGCTGTGAAATTCTTGGATATGATGAAAATGAAATTATTGGGAAGAACTGGTGTGATACATTTATTCCCCCGCAATATAAAAACGACATTAGAGAGATGTTTAGCTATATGATGAAAGGTGAAATAAAGAATTGTGAATATCACGAGAATCCGATACTAACCAAAAAGGGAAAACAACGGTTGATCGCGTGGCATAATGTTATAATGTATGATGAAGGAAGAAATATAATATCGTTATTAAGTTCAGGTGAGGACATAACCGAACGCAAAGAAGCTGAAGAAGCGATTAAAAAAGCTTATAAAGAGCTTGAAAAAGCCAACAGCGATATGAAAAATATGCAGGCACAAATAATTCAAAGTGAAAAACTCGCTTCGATCGGGCAATTGGCCGCCGGTGTCGCGCACGAAATGAATACTCCTGTTGGTTTTGTTGCGTGCAATTTTGAGACTCTCGAAAAGTATCTTGCTAAATTTAAAAAATTAATTGAGATGTATAATCGGCTGGCTGATGACATTCCAAATAACAATAGCGCCGCTCTTCTGGAAAAAAATTCGACTATAATACAGGCAGCCATTGATATGAAGATGGATTTTGTGCTTGACGATATAGATGCATTATTTGAGGAGTCAAAAGAGGGCCTTACCCGAGTTACAACTATAATACAGAACCTAAGGGATTTTTCGAGAATAGACCAGGTCGAATCCTTAGATAGTTTCAATATTAATCAAGGCCTTGAATCGACTCTCGCAGTCGCAAGAAATACGATTAAATACCATGCCGATGTGATTACAGAATTCGGAGATATTCCGCAGGTATTATGCAATGCCAGCCAGCTTAACCAGGTTTTCCTGAATATTCTTGTAAACGCGGCTCATGCTATCGAATCGCAGCACAGGGATTCCAAAGGTTCTATCAGAGTTAAAACTTACTCGGATGATGCACAGGTTATATGTGAAATTGAAGATGACGGGCCGGGAATTAAACCTGAAAATATAAAGAAGATTTATGATCCATTCTTTACAACTAAACTTGCAGGCAAAGGGACCGGTCTGGGATTATCTGTTTCCTATGATATTATCGTAAATAAGCATAAAGGCATGCTGCTTGTTGATAGTGTATACGGCAACGGCGCAAAATTCACAATAAAAATTCCGTTAAAACCGGTAAAAGAAAATAACGAAAATTCAAACGAATTAATTATAGAAGCCCAAAAGGCTGAAATTAAGTGAGGTAATTAGTTATGGAAATGAGAACAGTACTCTTCGTTGATGATGATAAACTTGTCCTTAGCTCTTTAAAGAGAGGGCTGATTGACGAGGAATACAACAAGTTATTTGCGGAAAGCGGCCAAGAGGCTCTGTCTCTGCTTGAAAAGTACGAAGTCAATGTGATTGTTTCAGATATGCGAATGCCTGAGATGGATGGGCTTACTTTGCTGAAAAGAGTAAGAGAAAAATATCCCACGGTTGTAAGAATGGTGCTTTCGGGTTATACGGAAATTAATACTCTGCTTACGGCGATCAACGAGGGCGAAATTTTCAGGTTCATTACAAAACCCTGGCAGATGGAAGAGGAATTTAAACCAGCGGTTCGCCAGGCATTAGAGTTTTATAATTCAAGAGAACATAGTACGGTTGAAAAGTAAATTTGGAACAAGTTTTGGAAGTTAATATTACGAAACAGTAATTATGGAATCAAGAACGATACTTTTTGTTGATGATGATAAGCTTATTCTTAGCTCATTGAAAAGGGGTCTAATTGACGAACCCTATCATTTATTGTTTGCTGAAAGCGGTAAAGAAGCTTTGTCTATACTCGAAAAGAATGAAGTCCACGTAATTGTTACTGATATGCGAATGCCGGAGATGCTTGGGCTGGAGCTTCTTAAAATTGTAAAAGAGAAATACCCTAATATGGTTCGCATTATTCTTTCCGGCTATACTCAGGTAGGTACTTTGCTTACCGCAATCAATCAGGGCGAGATATTCAGATATATTACCAAACCATGGAAACTCGAAGAGGAATTTAAACCCACACTCAGGCAGGCGGTTGAATTCTATAACAGCAATGTGAACACACAAAAATAATTTCATTAATTCAGGATTCTCATATTTTCTCTGCTGATAGAATTATACCAATTGGTATTATTACTCGCGCGTTGCGAGGTTTGTTAAATTCTTGGCCCGCTTCGCTTTACCCGCGGAGCATCGCACGAATATTTTTTGGGATCCGTATTAAACATCACTAAAAGTCTAAGAATTGCTAACGCAAGTTTGCTATCGTATAATCTGAGTTTCAGCCGAGTCTGATAGTTTTTTCAGACGTCCGTTAAGCATTTTGACTGCTTCGGCATTACGAGCCTTGAGCGTTTCAAGCTGGTCAGTAAGATCTGCCAATTGATTATTCAGATTTTCAATTTGTGATTTTGAATTGTTCAAATCGTTTTGTGTGTGGTTAAGTTCAGCACTTGCTTTGATTGCCTCTGCCCTGAAATTGTCTGTTTGGGCTCTGGATTCTTTCAGTTCCTTCTCGAGAGGTTCAAGTATATTTACTCTTACAGCAAGATTTTGCCTGCTGCTGTATAAATTGAAGCATACCACTGAAGATACCGCAAATAGTATTGCAAAAGATATGGTAACACACTGCCAGACGAATTTCGCTTTTGCTTGGTCTGTTATGACATCGAGAAGAACGCTGTTGCCGACATTTGGTTTAAGACCGGCTTTAGATTTTCTCAGATGTTCAGCGGCTTCACTTCCCAATGGGCCGAGAATCGATTCTTCAAGCGATAAGGCCTGCTGAAAATCTTCAGTATTTTTATTTATATGCTGCTTCATCATAGCCCATCCCAGGTAATTGTAAGTGTCTGCGTAGCGGTGTATATGCCGGAATCCGCGACATTGTCGTTACGGTTGCTTGCCTGAACATGCAGCGTTACTTCCACTTCCGTATCACCTTCTTTGTATTGTATATTCAATCCGCCGCCGGATAAAAAATCATTGTATGGCACATAATTTTCCATACTGGTTCCGCCTGTGCCGTTTACGCCATCGCCGTCAAATGTAACCTTGTATTCTGTAATGAGAGTGTCGGTTGCTGAGTGCAGTTGAGCTGCCGCAGAATTGTCTGCTGTAAGAACCGCATCAGCATCAAATCCGCTTACATCCAAAATAAGCATTGCACTTCCATTGCGTACACTGGATTGTGAATTAATGGGCCCATCCGGATCCTGTGTGTCAATATCTATATTAGGAAAAGTGGCTGACCGCCAGGCATATTCATTTTCAGCGCATATCGTTATCGGCAGAATTGTTACCGCCAGTATCGCATAAACAAGATGGCTGATTAATGATTTCATTATTTTTTGCTCCGATTACTTTTACTATCGACTTCGAGCAGGGTTATCGCTTCCTGCAAAATCGCACGCTCCTGTTCGATTGCGAGCTGATTCTCAGGATAAGACTTATTTTTTATTTCTTTCGCTTTTCCAGTGGTATCCTTTTCACTGCCAAGAATGCTTACTACCTGGCTCAAGGAATTTAATTCTTCTTCTTTCATATTCTTGCGTTTTTTATCATTGTCTTTTCTTGCGAAAAATTCAGGTGCACGCATTTTTTCAATTTCTTCAGTGCCGTCGATCAGTTCATTGCGGTCGGCAAAAGCCATTTCTTCATCCCTGATTAATTGAGGGGTGATGAATATCATAACTTCTTTTTTCGTTGTGCTGTCCTGTTTGCTTTTGAAAAGACCTCCAACTACAGGAAGGTCGCCGAACAAAGGAAATTTTCCGTGATTAGTGGTTTCCTGAGTTTCGATAAGGCCGCCAATTACGATAGCGTCACCTTCTCTGACCCTGACGCGTGTGTCGGCTTTTCGACGTCGAATCACAGGCAAATCGCTGCTTGAAACGGCGCTGTTGGCCGATGAGTTGCGTCTTGCCGCAACATCGCTTACTTCTGTTTGTACATCAATTGTGATATATCCCTCTTCGCCGATATGTGGTGTCATTTCAAGCATTACGCCGGATTTGATTACTTCAAGTTCGGTTCGCAGCGAAGTACCGTAAAGGTCCGTAATAATCGTATAATATTCATCGAGCGAAATATCTATTTTAGCTTTTTCGCCGTTGATTGTCGCAACTCTCGGCCTTGACCTTATACTTGCCTTCTTTTCCTGTATCAATGCCCGAAGCTGCAAATTCAATTCAAACAATCTGCTTGCCGCTATGCTTGTATAACCTGCCAGCCCGGTAAAGCCCGCGACACCTTTAGACATACTGAAAGCGGTGTGAGGACCTAAAATACTCCAATCCAGTTCGAACTCGTCGCTTGTGCCTTCCCATAAATCAACGACAAGAACTTCAAGCATAACCTGCTGCTGCGGAACATCGAGTTTTTTGATGATTTCTGTTATATGCGTTGTGATTTCAGGAACAGCGTAAACCAAAGCTTCATTGTCTCTCTGGCCGCTCGTTACATATTGCTGTAAAGATTTGGGCAGAGATTCACTAAGATGTTTTGCTGTTATATAATTCAGATAAAGCGGTGTAGGCGTTATAGTTTCTAACGCACTTGGGCATGTTGCGTCGCCGCAGACAATCAGGTAAAATTTGCTGCTTTTCTTTTTTACATAAAGTCCCTGTCCTGAAACCAGCTCATTGATACAGTCTTCTAACGTTTTACCTTTTGCTGCATCGAGTGAAACCAGCGGGTCGGGTATGTGCGGACAAGTCGCGAGAATAATTCCGTTCTCAACAGAGATATCGCGGAATATCTGGCTCAGCGGCACATCGACCCATATATTCTTTACGATGATTTCATCGGGGTCAACAGCTCCGGTGAGATTGACGGATAATAGCAGTAAAACTATCATCGCTGCTTTATAAAAATTATGTTTTACTTTTAATATCATAAAACCTTTTTAGTTCTTCGTAACCGTCCGTGAGTTTTCATCTATTACAACACTGACGGGAACTCGGTATTGAATAGCCTGTTTCTGCGATTGGCTTTCAAGCCCGGATTGCTCCATTTCAATAAGTATCATCCAATCATAAGTTCCGGCTTTTGCATCAGACGGTACTTTAACCGAACAGGGAATTGAAGAACCGCTGTTCGGAGCGAGAGTAAAATCTGTTTTTTTCAGATTAACCCAATCGTATTTAGAATTTTCAATTCGACAGCTTGCTGCAATCGTATTCAGACCCTGATTTTTAATTTGCAGATTCGCGGATGTAAACCGTCCCGGATTTAATTTAAGCTCAATCTTCTCGGGGTCAAATTGCAGCTTTGTTACATTATTTTCACTGCCGATATTTTTCGTCCATACTTTTGCCAAATCATCGCTTATTGTAAATTCGGATTCTTTCATAATTTGGCGTTTATTCGATTCCGATGTGAAAAATGTACGGAGTTTATATTCGCCCGCGGGCAAAGGCTGCGACATAATGCCCGTAAACCATCTGCTGTCGCCGGGCAAAACATTATTGCGGCTCGCATATAATGGTATCGTTGCAATTTTTTTCATTTTTTCGTTATATACAATAGCTTTGCCAACTGCGGGAATGCTGATAAGGCCTTCATTTTTCAGCTTTGTTTCAATTTTCAAAGACTGTTTTTCATTTAATTTATAAAGTTCAGCTTCTGATAAATCTTTTTTATTTGGGCCGGCATCAAAAGTCGGCATAGTAATATTTACATCTGTAATATTCCCGCGTTCTGTATGTGTTCTGCGTGCAACACGAATAAATAATCCTGTGGCAGTTCTCAATTGAACCTTTATACCTTTTTCATTTTCTTTGGTTTCCCCGATGGAAACCATCGCCGATGCCCAGTAGTCGCCGTCTGCATCTATGGGCGCGGTAATCGTTCCCTTTACCTGCCTTGATTCTCCGGGCTGAAGAACAATTTGATTCTCATCAAAGGTTATCCAGGATGATGCTGTCCTTGCGTGTTTATGTTCCGGGCCAAACGAGAGAACGCCTTTGTCCGAAACCGCAAAATCAAGAATATCAATTTTGACAGGGCACGGGCTTGAGTTTTGATTTCTTTGATTGTTTGATAAACTTATAGTGAAATTAGCTTTTTTTCCCGGCTTGACTTCTATTTGCTGTGTTAGAGGACTTACCGCAACACCTGCGAAAACAGTCTGCTGTAAAATAAAACAGAACAGAGTTGCTAACAATGTTCCTATATTTCTCTCTACTTGTGCTTTTCTTGCCATAGTTTAATCCCTTAAAAATAAACTCCTAAATCATTTATTAGTTATCACTTGCCCATGCTGCTGTAATAGTTTGGGTAGCTTCATAGAGACCTGAATCTGCTACATTGTCAGTATCATGAGTCGCCTCTACATCCAATGTAACTTCAACTGCACCGTCTGTATTAAAATGGGTTATATCCAGAGGCGTAGCAAGGAAAAGGTTATGAAGTACATACGCATTCGAACCGCTGGCACCTACAGCGCCAACTGTTGCACCTGTTGCAATTACTCCGGCTCCATCAGTTGAGAGTTTATATTTTGTTACGAGCGCATCTTCATTAGCTCCACCACCTCTTTGATGTGTCAGTTGTGCTGTGGCGGTATTATCTGCGCTAAGCGTAAGATTGCAGTTGGTCCATAAAGTGTATACTGAAGTACCCTCTGGACTGCTTGATTGGGCTGTAAGATGGCCTTCCTGAGCATCAAGGTCAATAGCCGCGAAATTTGCGCCTTCCCATTCTATAATTGTATCAACTGTTACAGAGATGGCACAAGTCGCGGTATCGTCGCCGGGGTCAGCACTGATTGCCGGTTTTGGATTGTAACCCAAAATCACAGCACAAACAGCCATTAATAACACTATTCTCGTCTTCATAACTTTATCCTTAAATTAGAATCCTTTAAATAAAATCTACAAAGTATTTATAGTAAAAGCGCAAAAAAAAGCACTTTGAAGTTCTATTCGTCATATTTTAACAGGGGAGTTATTTCGGAAAGTACCTGATTTTGCCAACCTTTTTATATAGCGATAATCACAGCCAATAATGACATCGTATTGCTGTATTATGGGACTTTGGAAACGTTGATTTGAAAAATAAAAAATAGTTTAAGCTGAAAATGGATATGCAAACTATTTATTTTAATATCGCAGCTATATGTGTTTTGAAAGTTATCGGACTAAACTTTTACGGAATTGCGAATCGCTTCGATTGCTTTGGCTCTGTCGGGCTGACCGAAGATTGCGTTGCCCGCAACTAATGTATCGGCGCCAAGTCCGGTAACAATCGGTGTTGTTTCGGGGTCGATGCCGCCGTCAACTTCGATGCGAATATCTGGTCCGATAATCTGGCGAATCGGTTTTATCTTGTCCGCCGCTTCCTGAATAAAGCTTTGGCCGCCAAAACCCGGATGAACTGTCATTACCAAAATCATATCCGCCAGGTGCGCGTATTTTTCGATTGCTGATACAGGCGTTTCGGGATTAAGGCATATACTCGCAGATACGCCGGAGTCGTGAAGCTTATTTATAAAATCTTTAGGATTAGGAACCACCTCGATGTGGAACGTAATATTGTTCACACCTGCCTTTATGAACGCATCGGCGTATTTCTCGGGTTCGCTAATCATCAGATGGCTATCGAAAAACAGATTCGAGCATTTGCGAATTTTCGAAATGACAACCGGCCCGATGGTAATGTTCGGCACGAAATGGCCGTCCATCACATCAAGGTGAACAATTTTAACACCCGCTTTTTCAACTTGTGCGATTTCGTTACCAAGACATGCAAAATTCGCGCTCAGGATTGACGGTGCAATTTCAATACTTCCGGCTTTTGGCAGTTTTTGTATTTTCATACCCAAAGGATACCAAACTTTTGACATACGTCAACTGTTTGGGTCGATATTTTCGATGTGCTCATAAGTTTTGTGATTTGTTTTTTGTTCAATTGCCTGACGATGAGTTTCGCGCTGCTGGGGTGTCGGCATATACGGTGAAAGCAGGGCGATGCCGCCCCAAGAGATAAGACACGAAACAATACCGATAACCGCGCCGACTTTCAGCCATTCGAAGAAATAGATGTGCGCTCTGTATCTTTTTTCGAGCATACCCAGAGCGACAATATTCGCGGTCGAACCGATCATCGTGATATTTCCGCCAAGGCACGCTCCGTGAAGCAAAGCCCACAGCAGGGGAGTTTGATCGAGTTTATTGACGACAGGCATAAACGCCGCGACGAAAACTATATTATCGACAAATGCAGAGCCTATAGCGGATATACCGATAATCATCGGTGTGAGAACCGCAACATTATCGCCGAATGCCTGCTGGAAATAACCGGCAATTCTTGTCGAGACGTGCGTTTCTTCGAGCGTTCCAGCGACCGCAAAGAGCATCATAAAGAAAAGCAGCGTCCACCATTCAACATCGGATTCTATATAATGCCGTGCGCGTTCGTGCCGCCAAAGCATCAGCAGGCCCGCGATTACCAGCGGCGCGACTATCAGAACGGTATTCGGCGCAAGGCCCAGTTTTAATTCGATTTGATGATGCAGCGCGATGAAAGTTATCATACCTATCAGCACGGCAAGACCGCTTTTGTATGGGACTTTTACCAATGGCCCAAGACCAAGGCCGAGCTGACGCCTTGCGTTTAGGCGTTCGGTCAAAAGTTTAATATCTTTTCTGAACCAATACATCAGAATAACTATGCTCACAGTCAAAATTACGATCATTATCGGAAATGACCATGTGATGAAATCGACGAAACTCAATGGCGGATTCGCTTTTTGGCCGATTAAAATACCAACCGGATTGCCGAGCATTGTTCCGCTTGATCCGATGTTCGTGCCTATTACGCCGATTATGATAAACGGTGTTGGACGTACTTTTAGTGTATCACAGACCTGAAATATAAGTGTGGCGATGAAAACTATCGATGTTACTTCATCAACCGCGCAAGCCATTAATGCGCCCAGCACGGAAATGATAATGACGAAAGTTGTTCCTGTGATTTTCGGAATTGTGATAACGCTTTGAATGATCCATGTGAACAGACCAAGCTCTTTCAGCACGCCGACCGTTACCATCATACCGACAAGAAAAAGAATCACATCGATTTTACATTCCCTGATGAATGTCGGCAGGGTGAGCACATTTGTTCCCATGAGCACGCCTATTCCCACAAACGCGATAGCAAGCCTGAATTGCCAGAACAGCAGAGTCGCCATAATAATCATAATGAAAATCGAACACGACATTGCCTGCCGTTTGTCGAATTTCAGAAAATGCGCAAGCAGCCCGACCATACCGCTTACACTGAGCATTATGCAAATATATAAAGCATTTCTAATTTTCGCTTTTTTAATATCCTGTTCCGTCATTTTTATTCCCGAAGTACCTTGCTCAAAAACGCCGCAAGCGAAACTATTCCAATCAGCAATTTACCGCGCATAACGTACGCTATATCTGTATGCTGCCTTGTTATTTCCTTTGCTACCTGAATGGCCGGGGCGTTTTCATCAACGGTTGCGTAATCGCTGGTCATAATCTCCGCCAGCCACGTCTGGCTTTCTTTGCGAAGTATTTGTGCGAATGGTTCAAAATTCATCACAGGTGTTAAATCATCCATCCAAAGCACATAATCGGGCAAACATACTCGCAGAAGTTCGTGTGTCGAAACAACGCCGATTAGTTCGCCGTCCTTATCAATCACCGGAACTTCGCTGACTCTGTGCCGCACAAAAAGATCGATTGCGCGTTCCATTGTATCGTGCTCCAGCAGCTTGACTGTAACCGGCTCCATAATATCGCAGGCGCGAAGATATTCTGGCAACGCAGCGCCGTTAGTCTGGAAGAACGTCCAGATTTTTTCAGGCGAATCAAGTTCAGCGACTTTCTCCGCTGTCATCGGATCCTGACAGATTTTCGCGATGGAACTGATGGCTTGAAGGTACATACCGGGAGCAGTTTTTGGCGCTAATGTGAGGATTACGAGTTTGACAATATTGCTGCTTCTGTCCGGAGCGTAAACAAAACCATCTTTTATGGTTGCTATGCCCACAACGATTTTGTCAACGCCTTCGAGTCTTGCGTGCGGCATCGCAATACCCGGCCCGACTATCGTAGGAACTTCATTTTCACGCTGCTTCACTTCTTTAAACGCCTGCTCAACATTGCCAATACCCGCCTGATATGCCAATTGCGTCAGCAGTTCGAGCAGAATGGAATCACGGTCAGTTTTCTGCGTATGGCAGATAACGTATTCAGGTTTGAATAGTGATGCGAAATGAATATGATGTACTTTGTTATTTACAGCCATATTATCCTTATATCGACATTTATGAAATAAACCAATAAGTATAGTGATTTTCCTTACCCTTGTAAAGGATTTTAGCCTGCCGTCTTCCGGCCAAACTTTTAGAATATTTCATCTAAATCAGGGCGGATTTCACGTGATTCTCGATTTCTGAAATATAAGGGGGAAACCTTAAAACGGTATAATATTAAATAATTAATTATCCATTTCTTTTTTGATTTCTATATCTTTGGGTGTATCGTATGAATTATAGAAACTTAAACCAGGCAGATGTTCTATGTCTATAAGGTCGAAACTTATAATTGTGTTTCTTGCGGTGGCTTTGACACCAACTGTGTTGATACAATTTGTAACTTATGGAAGATACGAACAATCCTTAAAATCCGCTCAAATCCAGCACTTGCAGGATGTGCTTGAATTCAAAGCTTCCCAGCTTGAAACATTTTTCAAGAGTCTTAAATCTGACATTTTGATAACTTGCGACCGTTACGCAATAAGACAGAACATCCCCGAAATTGATCGGCTCGCGGATGAACCAAATAATCCTGAATATATAAAAGCCGGAAAAATCATCGATGAACAATTGAAACAGATGCAGGCTATTTTGAATTTGTCAGATATCATGATTGTAAATCCCAAAGGAACTGTCATTTATGCTATCAGAGCCGCGCATCATACCTTTGATATGTCGATTGCAGACCCCGTTCAGTTAGAAGCTATTCGAAAAGGCAGAGAAGATGTCTATTTTTCCGATGTTTACTTCGACAAAGCTCACGACAATCGTTATGAAATGCTTTTAACTTCACCGATTAATGACATTAATAATGTTTTTGCAGGTGTGATCGTTTTTGAACTGGATATGGCTGAAGTTTATAATCTTATCCAGGAAAAGACAGCCCTTGGTGCCACCGGTGAAGCCTTGATAGGTAAAAAAGTCGGCAGTGAAGTCGTTTATCTAAGTCCTCTTAAGTATGATCCCGATGCAGTACTCAAATTTACAATAGATGTTGGAGGGGAAATTGCGGTTCCGATACAAAAAGGTGCTGCGGGGCAAACCGGTGCGGGCATTACCTTGGATTACCGAGGCGAAACCGTAATAAGTGCCTGGAAGTATTTGCCTTCTTTAGATTGGGGAATGGTCGCTAAGATTGACGCCTCAGAGGCGTTTGAAAGCGCTTATGATTTAAAAAAACTTATTTTAGTAAGAATATTTGTTGTTTTTTTGCTTTCCATACTAATATCTTATTACATTTCTCTCTATATTTCACATCCTATTAAAAAACTTGCACACGGCGCACAGATAATTGGAAGTGGAGATTTAGACTATAAAGTCGCAATCAATCAGAAAGATGAAATCGGCCGGCTTTCAAGAGTACTCGATAAAATGACATCCAATTTAAAAAACACTCTCGCTTCACGCGATGATTTGAACAGGGAAATTACAGAACGCAAAAAGGCAGAAGAGACGCTGCGTGAATCGGAAGAAAGATATCGTTCTCTGTTCGAATCGATTGATGAAGGATTCTGCATAATTCAGGTTATATTTGATAAAAATGAAAAGCCGGTTGATTATCTTTTTCTTTCTGTCAATCCGGCCTTTGAGAGGCAGACGGGAATCGTTAATGCCGTCGGCAAAAAAATGAAGGATATCGCACCGATGCACGAACAACATTGGTTTGATACTTATGGTAAAGTCGCTTTAACAGGGGAATCGATACGTTTTGAAAACTCAGCTATGCAGCTTGGTCGTCATTTCGATGTTTATGCGTTTCGCATCGGCCTTCCTGAAGAAAGAAAAGTCGCGGTTCTTTTCAAGGATATCACAGAACGCAAAAAAGCTGAGCAGAAAATGAAGGAGCTTAATGAAGAGCTTAAACGCTCCAACACAGAGCTTGAGGATTTTGCAAATATTATCAGCCACGATTTGCGTGAGCCGCTTCGCGCGGTTACTGCCTTTATGGAACTTTTGAAAATGAGATATAAAGACAAACTTGACGACAAGGCAAATGAGTTTATTGATTTTGCTATGAGCGGCGGAAAATCAATGAAAAATATGCTCAACGGCCTGCTTGAATATTCACGGGTCCAAACCGAAGGAGTAAAATTTTCTGAAGTGGATGTAAATGATATTTTACAGAATGCCATTAACAACCTCCAAATTAAAATAACGGAAACCTCTGCGGAGATTACAAATAATAAATTGCCAAAAATAAATTGTGACCCGTCGCAGCTTACCCAATTATTTCAAAACCTGATTCAAAACGCTATTAAATTCAAAGGTAATGATAACCCGAAAATTCATATCGGCTCAAAAAGACAGGAAAACGGCTGGCTCTTTTATGTTCGTGATAACGGAATTGGTATTGAGCAGAAATATCTGGAAAGAATCTTTTTAATTTTCCATCGGGTTCATGCCCGGGACAAGTACGAGGGCACTGGTGTGGGTTTGGCTGTGTGCAAAAGAATCGTTGAACGTCATCGAGGCAAAATCTGGGTCGAATCCGAACCCGGCAAAGGTGCAACTTTCTTCTTCACTATCCCCGATTAGGTAAAAAATCCTATGCCAAAATAATCTTTCCCCTGATTTATAATCGCATTTTAATCCTTTATCAATTATGAGGAGAAAAAAATGATTAAAAAGCGAAACAGCAAAACAACTATATTAATAATAATTTTTTCACTTTCTCTTAATCTTTTTGCTGAGAAGCGAAACGAAGTTTCATATCTTCGCGGCCCATACAATTACGATTTCTTTTATCGCAACAACGAATCCTACGATATGAGTTCCGCAATTCACTTCGCGCACGGCTACCAGCACGATATACTTGAAAAAACTCCGCTTTCGCGGCATCAGCCAGTCGATGATGAAACTTACGCCAAATATTTGGATTATTTGTACAACCCTCCTAAAACAGAGCCGACCATGGAATATTTCGGCCCGTATATTGCGCGTTCGATGTGGCAGTTATACCGTGCAATCGACTGGACACACATGCATCACGAGCAGACGTATGACATTATGTCTTATCAGAAGATTCCCTGGCCGGATAAAAAAGAATGGACAGACCGATCTGTTAGATACTATCTTGATAAATTCGATATCCCCCGTTCCATTGCTCCGCTCGATATCACTATGCGCCGTGCCGGAGTTATGATGAAGCCATACACAACTTACTTCAGGAATAATTATCCGAAATCCAATAACTATTTTTATTTCGCTCATTGGTGGCATCCTATTGCTTATGAAGCCCAAATGATTGGAGGCAATGACAGCCAGCAGGTCGCCGCACTTACAGATGTCGATAAACTCGGCAAAACAATTGTGGTAAATGATCCGCCTTTGAGAATGCTTTTGAGCCGTGAAGTAATGCCCCGATATTCGCGTATGTCGCCTGAATCCGGAAATATTTTCGATAACCTGCATATGCTTCACGGAATCGCTTATGATATTCTTGCCTACGAAGGCTGGACTATCGAGGAGAAGAAAAAAGAACTTTATCGTGTCATTAACGCAATGGCTTACCATCCCGGCGATGAAAAATACGTCCGTAAATTTCAGTTGCCCCATCCTGATGTTGACCCGCGAGTTTATGAACCCTGGATGAAAACCGTCGAAGGCGATATGAACAGGATGATGCGCGAAATGATGATGGAAATGATGCCGCTGATGATGGATGTCAATTCGATGTCCGCCCAAATGCACCAAAAAGCGATGGACCAGTTTATGCTTAAATTGACTCCCGGCATACAGGAGGGAGAATTTGAAGGCTCCATCTCCGATGCGATGAAAAAAGTTATGCCCAATATGAAGATGGATGAAAAATCAATGTCCCCTGGCGCAACTCCGCAGAAAATGATTGATGCGATGCTGCAAGGCTGGCATGAAAAATATGGTAATCTGCCGGATGTAGAACCTATCGATATGCAAAACGAACCGTCGCTTCCCCCAAAACAGGAGAACAGGGAATGAATCGAAAAATCTCTATTATTGTCATTGCAAGAAGTACTGATGAGCGAAAGCAAATCAGGACGCCGAAGCAATCTCAGCTTTTAAGATTTTCCTATAGCTTCGTTTTGCTCATGTTAGCCTCATTTTCAAATTGTTTCGCCGGCGACCATTTGAATCTCGAAGAAGGATTGCCTGTACAGGTCGAAGATGCTTATCCGACCGCTTACAGAAATCGTGAAGTGCAATTAATCACAGGCTGGCAGCACAATGATGACAATACAGATGAATTTCATTTAACTCCCGTTCTCGAATTCGGTGTTTGGCCAAATACCGAACTGGAAATATCTTCGGATTTTCTTTTCGGCAACGCCGACCGTACCGGCAGCGGAAATCTATCAATCAATGGATTGTATAATTTTAATCAGGAATCACTTTTCTGGCCTGCATTTGCTATTTCCGGCGGCCTGACTCCTCCCACAGGTGAGGATAACGAGGGCGTTGATACGAACATAAAATTCATTGCGACAAAGACCGTCACCGGCTTGCACAGAATTCATTTTAATTTGAATTTGAAAAACAACGATGAGCCGAAAGATGAAGAACGGCGAAACAGGTATCTTGCGATTCTCGGCTACAGTCTGCCCTTAAACGCAGATACGCTGCTTGTAATGGATTACGTCAGAGAGCAGCAGAGAGAAAAGGAGATGGAGTCAAACATATTTGAAATCGGTGCAAGATATAAATTGACTCCGCGTACCGTCCTTGCGTTCGGCATCGGTTTCGGCTTCGGCGAAGAATCCCCCGGTTTCCTCACAAACTTCGGTTTCCAATATTCATTCTAATTCTTGCTTCTCAAGAATCTTGGCGGTTTGTTTTTAAGAAAAAATAAATAAAAATACAAAATCACAATCAACAAAAAAGGCCGATGATTTTGCATCGGCCTTTTTTTATTTATATCTCTGTGAACTCTGTGTTCTCTGCCTGCCCTGTAGAATTGACTTTGTCAATTCGTATCGGGGTGGCTATTATTTTTCGTCAAGAATCTCGATGGCCTTGAATTTTTTACCTTCGAGGAACTCAAGACTTGCTCCGCCGCCGGTGGAGACGTGCGTAACCTTATCAGAGAGTTTCATTTTCTTTATAGCGCTTGCGCTGTCGCCGCCGCCAATGATGCTCTTTGCGCCGTTGTTCTGTGTGGCATCTGCAACCGCCTGAGCAACTGCTTTTGTGCCTTCATCAAACGGTTTCATTTCAAATACGCCCATCGGGCCATTCCAGACGACAGTTTTAGCATCCGCAAGTTTATCAACAAAAAGCTTCCTTGAAGCTGGTCCGATATCCAGACCCTGCCAGCCATCTGGAATATCGCCGGTAACAACTTTATTTTCTGCGTTTTCCTTAAATTCGCTTGCGATTACATCATCGACAGGCAGGATGAGCTGGCAATTTGCGGCCTTTGCTTTGCCGAAGAGTTCTTTTGCTTTTTCGAGAAAATCGTCTTCACATAAACTCTTGCCGATTTTTCTGCCTTGTGCTTTGAAGAACGTGTAAGCCATTGCGCCGCCGATAAGTATCCTGTCGACCTTGGTCAGGAGATTTTCGATAACAGCAAGTTTATCTGAAACTTTTGCGCCGCCCAAAATCGCCACAAACGGATGGACGGGATTATTAATGGTATCGCCCAGGAATTTGAGTTCCTTTTCAACGAGGAAGCCGACAACCTTTGGTTTATTTCCCATCATCTGCGGGACAGTGAGCATCGAAGCGTTGTCTCTGTGAGCAGTTCCAAAAGCATCATCGACATAAACATCGCCAAATTCTGCGATCTGTTTTGCAAAATCGTCTTTTTCCTTGCGGAGAGCCGCATCGTCTTTTGCTTTTTTATCTTTTATTTCTTCAGCTTTATAGAAGCGGACATTTTCGAGCAGCATGCAATCGCCATCTTTTAACGCCAAGGCTTTGGCTTTTACATCCGGTCCGATGCAGTCATCGGCAAAGATGACAGGTTTGCCTAAAAGTTCGGAAAGCCTCTTGGCGACAGGTTTCATAGTAAATTCGAGTTTCTTTTCGCCATCAGGTCTGCCGAGGTGCGACATTAAAATTACTCTTCCGCCTTTTTCGATGATACTCTTAATAGTGGGCAAAGCCATTACTATACGATTGTCGGAAGTTATATTTCCCTTGTCATCGATTGGGACATTAAAATCGACTCTCATCAAAACTTTTTTACCTTTTACTTCAATGTCTGCTACTGTTTTTTTAGCCATAACAGTTCCTTTCGCCTTATATGTTTTCTCTATTGATTAGATATTTTGCTGCAACGGTATTTAATCTTCCTGTTTTGCATCCTTTGGAATCGCAGCTTTGGAGAATCTCAAGATCGGACTTCCAAACCAAATCGCCCGGAGCCAAAAGCAGCGTACTGCCGGTTTCATAGTTGTCAACGAGATGACCGTCTTTGTAATAATAATGTCTTTGGCAAATTTCGGTTGGATACGCTCTCATCATCGGCGGAATATCGTTAGGAACAAACCAGAGTTTGATTTCCCGCTCGGCCTCTTCGATTGAAGCCGACGTGTGGATCAGGTTATCCAGTCTGTCGCCGATATCGTTGCCGTCTTTATCCTTGAGATTTACAACTGTGCCCAGGGCCCTGATGCAGCCGGGTCTTTCTTCCCTCGCTTTATGAGGATTAGTAGGGCCTGCAAGCGCTCTTATCCTATCGAGAACTCCGTCGCCCTGATAAACAATCGCGATTACTCTTCGTTTCCATTTATTTTCTTCGGAATAATGGACTTTGCCCATGATATATTCGAGCAGTGCCTCAAAGAATGGTTTTCCTATGTGTTCGGCGTAATGCTCTTCTGCAAGGAGCCTTGAAACGTTTACAACCTTTGCGGCTGCAAAGCGGGCTCCCGTGTGAAATTCTGATAATTGTGAAAATATAAATCCTGTTATTGAATTCTTAAGAGCATCAGGCTTGATAAGGACAAGTGTTTGTTCGAATTGATTTTCATTCATACGTGAATCCTGGATTAAAAAAAAGCCCCATCCGTTCGGACAGGGCTTTACTGTCAATATTATTATTTAGCAATTTTCTTGAGCAAGTCGATTGTACGATTTGAATAACCCCACTCATTGTCATACCAGCTAACGAGTTTGAAGAAGTTCTTGTTCAATTCAATCGAAGAGCCCGCATCGAAGATAGATGAACGAGCGTCATGTACGAAATCGCTGGATACAACTTCGTCTTCTGTGTAACCGAGAATATCTTTAAGATATGTCTCGCTTGCTTTTTTCAGCAGGGCCTTTATCTCTGGCAGCGACGTTTCCTTAACTGATCTGAAAGTAAGATCAACAACTGAAACTGTCGGAACAGGAACGCGGAATGCCATGCCTGTCAGTTTGCCCTTTACTTCCGGAAGAACCAGGGCTACAGCCTTTGCTGCGCCGGTTGATGATGGGATAACGTTCTGAGCCGCTGTTCTGCCGCCTTTCCAGTCTTTCTTCGATGGGCCGTCAACAGTTTTCTGGGTCGCTGTATAAGCGTGAACTGTTGTCATGATACCTTCGGCAAGACCGATGCCTTCTTTGAGAAGAACATGAACAACCGGAGCAAGGCAGTTTGTTGTGCAGGATGCGTTCGAAATGATGTTGTGTTTCGCAGCATCATATTTGTCATCGTTAACACCCATAACGATTGTGATATCCTCACCTTTTGCAGGGGCGGTAATGAGAACTTTCTTTGCGCCGGCATCGATATGGCCTTTTGCTTTTTCTGCGGCTGTGAACAAGCCTGTTGACTCGATAACGATTTGTACGCCGAGTTTTGCCCATGGCAGGTCAGCAGGTGTCTTTGCGCTGACGACAAGAATATCTTTACCGTTTACAACCAGAACATCATCAGCTTCTTTGTCAGGCGATGATTTCTTTGAACTGACCGAACCGTTGAATTTACCCTGTATTGAGTCGTATTTCAGCAGGTAAGCGAGGTTATCTGCCGGGACGATATCGCCAACCGCAACGACATCAAATTTCGAGCCGAGCAGACCCTGCTCAACCAGAGCACGGAAAACAAGACGTCCGATACGGCCGAAGCCATTAATTGCTATTTTTGTTGCCATCGAAAACTCCTTTAAGAATAATGATTTATGATTTTTGAGAACTTTGTCTCAATTTTACAACTTTATCATACTTATACGAATAATAACAGAGTTTACCCGCTCTGTTATACTTTCCGGAGGGGAAATTTTAGGGGTTTGGTAATGCACTGTCAAGCAGATTATTTTAATAAAAAAACCCATCGAGTTATATAGCTCGACGGGTTTCATATTCCTCCGTCTAATCCGTCGTTTAAGGATTATTCCTTAAAAACAGAGATTTAGACAGAGGCTATTTAAATTCTTACTCCTGCGTAAGTTCCAATTCACTTATGCCACTGAACACAGCTTCTTTATTCCTCATTTTCTTTTTTAACTAAGAAGACCTGTATTTTATTCTGCAAAGTTGTCAAAACGTCTTCCGCTTTTTGCATCTCATTTTTTGCAGTCGTTTCATCGTTATTTTCAATTGCCGCAATTGCGCCGGATATCGCGGACTTCGCGCTATCGACATCAATGGCACAATTCGCAATTTGCTTTTGTATAAATTTCATTAATAACGTATTTTCGCGAGTTTCTGTTTTGCCCGCTTGTGCTTTAGACTCGGATATAGGCGGCGATAATGCAAGCCACAAAACGGCAATACAGAAAATAGAAACAATAGTTGACCACAAATTCAAGTGTCTGTTGTTATCTGCCATTTTTCTTCCTGATTTTAAATGAACATTTTGGTTCCCGATATGCTAAAACGATAAACGATTTTGAAAAAATGATAAATAAGGAATATCCCCATTTTCTCTCCGTCTTTTCCCCAAATCCGTACCTTAATTTTCATCCTTGAAAATTGTCAGCTTTATTTGTAAACTTCACCTCAAAGGATAAACTATGCAGAAAATTATCGATTTTCATACTCACGCGTTCAGCGATGAACTCGCTCCCAAGGCCATGAAAACGCTTACCGAGCACCATCCCGAAATACCGTACTATCTCGATTCCACAATTTCTTCGCTTTTAAAATCAATGGATTCTCTCAATATCGAAAAAAGCGTTATCTGTTCAATTACCACAAAGCCAAAACAGTTCCAGCCGATTTTCGACTGGTCGCTGCAAATCCAATCCGATAGAATCATCCCGCTCGCTTCCGTTCACCCACAGGACCCCGAAAGAGACGACCATATAAAAATGATTGCTGATGCAGGCCTCAAAGGCATAAAGATGCATCCGTACTATCAGGATTTTCTGCTCGATGATGATTCGATGATGGACCTTTACGAGCAGCTTTGCGAAAATAATCTGCTCCTCGTTATGCACACCGGCTACGGTCTGCCTTTCGAACACACACGAAAGGCAGACCCCGCGAGAATTGTCAACGTTACAAAGAAATTCCCAGAGTTGAAATTCATCGCGACACATTTCGGTGCCTGGCAGCAATGGGAAGAAGTCGAATCGGAAATGATTGGCAAAAATATTTATATGGAAATTTCTTTTGCACTCGAATATTTGCACCCGCAAACTGCAAAAGCGCTTCTCGAAAAACATCCCGCAGATTATATCCTCTTCGGCTCAGACAGTCCCTGGACAGACCAGAAGAAAACTCTCCAGCTATTGAAAGACCTCGACCTTGCCCCCGATTTAATGCAAAAAATCCTCTACTCCAACGCCCAAAGGCTATTATCATTCTGAACGAAGCGCAGTGAAGAACCTTCTACATTCTACCTTCTACATTCTAAAAATTACACACATCATCCTTCGTTCCGAATATTCCATCCGCTCCCGCAGACATCAGGATATAGCTGTTTTTATTCATTGGTGTTAAATACGTTGGAATATTATAGTTGATTATGTTTTTATAGAATTCTGCTTTCCCCACATCAACACCACGATGGAAATCATCGTACACATGATATTCTTCCGTGGTTAGTCCGTAAGTTTTAACTGTCGCCAGGTCGAAAAATCCTTCGTTATCGTGCCAGTCGTAAATCCACCTGTCGCAATCGGTATAATCTATCGCCGGCAAAGGTGCAGAACCTATCAGTGCCGTGTTATCGACAAACTTTTCAGTCGGATATGCGCAGAAATAAAGTATCGGTGTGCCCGTTTGCACAAATTTTTCCTGCCACTGCCGAGTCAAAAAATCGAATTTCTGCACCGCGATTTTCTTCTGATAAAAAAGATCAGAGATTACAGGATAATAATCCACGATGTTCTGCGTCGAATCGTCACCTGCAAGATTGCACGAATTGTCATAGATTTGGATTGGGTTGACCATCAGGAATTTATCTTTATCGAGATATTCCTTGCGTTCATTCAGATCATTTGAATAATATTCGCCCGGCATCATATTCCCATCCGGTGTATAGCCGAACAAATCTCTTCCTAAAAGCGCAGCCGTCAGCTTATGAGCGCCGTAAACCCCGTTTGCGTTTTCATCTTCAGACGAAGGATAAATATTATCGTTCTCATTCGAGAACGCTTCAAGTCCGCTGCTGATTGTCCGAAATTGCGCCTTCTGCTGCAAATTTTTCGCTATGATTCTCATCTTCGAAATCGACGGCACAAGAACCCCGATTAAAACCGCTATAATACTGATAACAACAAGTAACTCAATTAAGGTGAAACCAAATTTTGATTTTTTCTCCATCATTTTTTTCTCCGGATTTAAGAATATAATTTATAATGCAGCATTAACAGATATTCATCATTTAAGTCTCTCTGATAACAATCCCCAATCAGCAATAAGATTAATCTTGATAACTTTTTTGCTGACGCGCCTTTTACCTGCCTGATATTAGTAAAACAATGTTTGGCATAAATGTTTTTAACCTGTATATAATAATGAGACTTTTGAATAAACGAGGAATATATGAATCACGATTCGAATAAAAGCTGGTACGAAGCTTCGTTGTTGGAACTGTTGGACTGTATCGAGCAAAGCCATCAAACCGTTCTGGATAATCTGATTCCCGTGATTCGTCGGAATATAGAAAAAGCTTTAACCGTCGATAAGCAGTACCGCCAAATGCTTACATCGTTAAATGATGTATTTTCTTTATTCGCCGATGAAATAGAATCCCACTTTGCTCGAGAAGAGGAGCTGCTCGTACCATACATCCGCCAAATTGACTGGTACGACAAAAACAATGGCGATAAACCGCAAATTCCCCTAAACAGTTTGACTAATCCAATCAGCCAGATTGAATACGAGCACGATATCACTGAAAACACTTTATTAAAAACTATGCGTATAATTGCTTCTGATTTTAAAGCTCCTCCGGATGCTTCCAGTTGGCTCAAATCTCTTTATAAAGGTTTGGAAAAACTCGAACAGACAATTCACGAGCACATCCACATCGAAAACGATATTTTATTCCCCAAGGCCATTCAAACCGAAATGACCGTCCTCCACGGCAAATAAAAAAGTCGATTAATCCCGTATAACTGGTTATAGTGCTACATAACCGTTCAATTGTGAGACCTGGCTTTCATAGTTTCTCTGTGGCTAATAGAAAGGTTCGCTGTTGTTGCCGATATGGTTCCAAAATCCAAACGCGGAACAGGCTATGGCATTTTCAACGCCGGTTATGGTATATGCTGGTTTCTCGGCAGTACGGTAATAGGACTGCTTTATGATATTTCCATCCCGTACTTGATTGCTTTTTCAATGATTGCACAGTTTGCTTCTCTGCCGCTTTTGATATTTGTAAAACGAAGGTTGTAAAAAACTGAAAATTCGTGTAATCTGTGGAATCAGCGATTAAAATTAAAGTAAATTAAGGATGAATGATGAAACTTACTTTTCACGGTGCCGCAGGCGAAGTTACCGGCTCGGCTCACATACTTACAATCAACGGCAAAAATATCCTTCTCGATTGCGGCCTGTTTCAGGGCAAAAGAAAAGAAGCGTTCGAAAAGAACCGCAATTTTCTCGTTGACCCCTCCAAAATCGATGTAATGGTCCTTTCACATGCGCACATGGACCATAGCGGCAATGTCCCAACCCTTGTAAAAAAAGGTTTCAAAGGCAAAATTTTCTGCACAGAGGCCACAGCCGATTTATGCAAGATAATGCTGCACGATTGTGCCCGTATTCAGGTTCACGATATCGAATTTGTGAATAAAAAGAGGCTCAGGCAGGGCAAAAATCCTTTCGAGCCGCTCTACGCACCTGAAGATGCCGAAAGAGCCATCCAGCAGCTTGTGCCTATGCCGTATTCAAAGCCTTTCAAACTATTTGATAATGTCGAAGTTACTTTCCATGATGCAGGCCATATTTTAGGTTCAGCTTTTTCTGAAATAGATTTCAGGGAAAACGGCACTGGCGCAAAAAAACTGATGTTCACAGGCGATATCGGCCGTCGCGATATTCCGATTCTCAAAGACCCTGTTCTTATTAAGGACATAGATTATTTAATCACTGAAAGCACGTATGGCGACCGCAGACATCCGCCCGCTGAGGATGCCAAGGGCGAACTTGAAAAAGTTGTCGATACAATCTGCGACACAAAAGGGAAACTCATCATTCCAGCTTTCAGCGTCGGAAGAACGCAGTATATCGTCTATATGCTCAATAAACTCTTCACAGAAGGGCGTATTGAACCCGTGCCGGTTTATGTCGATTCGCCGCTTTCCAGTGCTGCTACGCAGATTTACAGCAAACATCGTGAATGCTGGGATTCAGGAGCGGTTGAGTTCCTTATCAACGGAAAAAAGCCTTTTACCTTCGATAATATGCACTATACCGAAAGCGTCCAGGAATCGATGGCTTTGAATACCATGCCCGGCCCGATGATAATTATTTCCGCTTCGGGTATGTGCGAAGCAGGCAGAATCCTTCATCACTTAAGGAACAATATAGACGACCCGAAAAACATTGTTTTGATTGTCGGCTATATGGCTGAAAATACTTTAGGCCGCCGAATCGCCGAACGCCGCAGAGAAGTAAAGATTTTTGGAAATTACGTTCCGGTTCGCGCCAAGGTAGTGGAAATCGCAGCTTTAAGTGCCCACGCCGATGAATTCGAGATGCTCGAATATTTCGATGGCTGCGGTGCTTCGCATATCGAACACGCTTTCTGTGTCCATGGCGAAAAAAATGCACTTACGAACTTTTCGCAAAGTTTGCTCAAAGCCGGAATGAAAAACACCCATATCCCGCTCCCCGGACAAATTTTTGAATTTTAGGCTTTTGAATTTGCTTGCAAAAAATCACGTTTTAGTGTAAACTTCCGCGTTCTATCGCCAACGTAGCTCAACGGTAGAGCTCCGGTTTTGTAAACCGGGGGTTATCGGTTCGAATCCGATCGTTGGCTTTTAGCCGCAAAGGTGTTAAGAAGCGAATATTTTATAAAATATTTGGTGTCTTAGTGTCTTTGTGGCTATAATTTTTTACGGAGGTAAAAATGGTAAAAAGAGCTATAGAAAAAGCCAAAGCACTTGTCGCGGCGATGGAATATATTCGCCTGTTCCGCGGCAAAATCGTCGTTGTAAAGCTTGGCGGAAGCGTACTTGACGACCCTGTGCTGCAAAAAAGACTTCTGACTGACGTTGTCTTTATGGCAACAGTCGGCATTCGGCCGATTCTCATTCACGGCGGCGGTAAGGCAATTACCAAAGCTATGAACGAATCCGGTCTCGAACCGCAATGGGTTCAGGGCAGACGTTACACCGATGAACGCACGATGGCAATTGTCGAACACGTACTCGTTCACGATATTAACGCCTCGATTTGCGAAACAATAAAAAGTATGGGTTGCGATGCTATGGGCATGCATTCGCTCAGCAGTTGCGTCCTTTTCGCTGACCCGCTTCGTTTCACAGACCCTGACGGAAGAAAAATTGACCTTGGCCTTGTAGGCGATGTGAAGAACGTCAATGGTCAATTGCTCAAAACCCTCTGTGCTAATGAAACAATTCCTGTAATTGCCCCGGTTGCGATTGACAGGGGAGGCGGAAAATTAAACGTGAACGCCGACAGTGCTGCCGGTAAAGTTGCCGCTGCCGTCGAAGCTGAAAAATTCGTTTCCGTAAGCGATACTAACGGTATCCTGATGGATGTCAAAGACCCCGACAGCAATATCTCCAGCGCAACCGAAGCCGAAATCAAGAAGATGATTGACGATGGAGTAATCAGCAGCGGAATGCTCCCCAAAGTCGAAGCATGTTTAATTGCCCTCGACGGCGGCGTTAAAAAGGCGCACATTATTGATGGCCAGATTCGTCATTCTTTGCTTCTTGAAATTTACACCGAAGAGGGCGTCGGCACTCAAATTATTAAATAAGTAATTAGCCCCTGGCTCTGCCGGGGGTTTTCCAAAATAAATAAAAAGGTTAAACATAAAATGAAAACTCAAGATGTTATAAAGATGTTCGATGAATATGTTATTGGCAATTACTCCCGCCTGCCGCGCGCGATAGTCCGCGGAAAGGGCAGTTATATTTTTGATGCCGATGGCAATCAAATTCTCGATATGTTCCCCGGCTGGGCAGTCAGCGGCATCGGCCATTGCCATCCAAAAGTTGTCAAGGCGATTCAGAAACAGGCTGAAATGCTGCTCCACATGGACAATACTTTTTATACTGAAGCCCAGGGCAAACTCGCAAAATTGCTTAGCGAACGTGCTTTTGGCGGCAAAACCTTTTTCTGCAACAGCGGCGCAGAAGCCAACGAAGCCGCTCTCAAACTCGCACGTATTCACACACCAAAAGGCAAATATAAATACATAACCGCCATAGGCAGTTTCCACGGCAGAACATTCGGCGCAATGACGGCAACCGCACAGCCCAAAAAATTCGAGCACTTCCAGCCTGTCGTGCCCGGTTTTGTTTACGTTCCTTTCAATGACATCGTCGCACTTGAAAAAGCATTCGACGATGAAGTTGCCGCAGTTTTGATTGAGCCGATTCAGGGCGAAGGCGGTATCAACGTCGCAACACCGGAATATATGAAAGCGATTCGCCGGCTCTGCGATAAAAACCAGGCGATGATGATACTCGACGAAGTTCAGACCGGTATGGGACGAACCGGAAAATGGTTTGGCTACCAGGATTATGATGTAGTTCCAGATATTATCACATTGGCAAAGGCTCTCGGCGGCGGCGCTGCAATTGGCGCTATGATGGCAAAGCCCGAAGTTGCCGCTTCTCTTGTGCCCGGAACTCACGCATCGACTTTCGGCGGAAATTGTATCGCTTGTGCCGCCGGTATCGCGGTAATTGAAGCCATTGAAGAAGAAAACCTGCTCGAAAACGCATCTAAAATGGGCAAATACGCTTCAGATAAATTGAATCAGTTGAAGAGCAAGCACACGGTAATCGACCACGTCCGCGGCAAAGGCCTGATGATTGGCATACAATTAAAACAGCCCGGCGCCCAGATAGTTGCCGATTGCTTAAAAGAAGGTTTGCGAATAAACTGTACACAGGATACTGTTGTTCGTTTTATGCCGTCGATGACAGTTACAAAAATCGAAATCGATAAGGCTGTTGAAATTCTGGATAATGTTCTTGGCCGAATGAATTTATAAGGTGCGGGATGAAAGATTTCTTATCAGTAAGCAGTTGCAGTACGGATGAATTACTTGAGCTTCTCGATTTAAGCGATACCCTCAAGAAATATTACAAAAAAGGCAATCGCGACCTCTGCCTTGCCGGCAAAAGTCTTATTATGCTTTTTGAAAAGCCGAGTCTTCGCACTCGGATGAGTTTTCAAATCGCTATGGCGCAGCTCGGCGGCCATCCCATCTATGTAAAGCCAGAAGACATCGGCGGTATCGGCAAACGTGAGCCGATTAAAGATATGGCTCGTGTCCTCGAACGCTATGCCAGCGGTATTATGGCACGTACATTCGCGCACGAAACCGTTATTGAGCTTGCGAAATTTGCCGAGATTCCAGTGATAAACGCTTTGACCGATTGGTCGCATCCCTGTCAGGCAATGGCAGATATTATGACTATCCGTGAGCATTTCGGAAAACTCAATGGAATTAAAATAGCGTACATCGGCGATGGAAACAATGTCGCGCGTTCACTTTCTTTCGGCTGTGCAAAATTAGGAATGAAAATTTCAATCGCATCACCGAAAGGTTACGAACTCGATAAAGAATCGATTGACAAGGCAAATCAAATCACATCCGGCTCAACAAATCAGATGAACAGTCCGCAGGATGCAGTAAAAAATGCTGATGTGATTTATACGGATACATGGGTCAGTATGGGACAGGAGACTGAAAAGCAAAAACGCATTGCCGATTTTCAGGGCTTTGCCGTGGATGCAAAACTTATGTCTTTGGCTCCGAAAGCCAAAATTATGCACTGCCTTCCCGCTTATCGCGGCTTTGAAATAACAGATGAAGCAATGGAATCTGAAAATTCGATAGTCTTCGATGAAGCCGAAAATCGTTTGCACTTCCAGCGTGCTCTTCTTAAAAAACTTTTAAGCTGATGAAGATTTTAGTCGCTACAACCAACCCCGGCAAACTGAAAGAAATTTCAGAGATGCTTGATTTCGATGTCGAGTGGAAGAGCCTCGCCGATTTTCCCGATATAAAAGAAGTGGAGGAGGACGGCAAAACTTTCGCCGAAAACGCTCGGAAAAAAGCTCTCGGCTATGCCAAACAAACCGGCCTTTGGACTCTCGCTGACGATTCAGGGCTTGTTGTCGATGCTCTCGGCGGTCTCCCCGGCGTAAACAGCGCACGTTTCAGTGGTCAGAGCCGCGACAGTAATGGAGCCCTCAGCAGGGGATTGCTCGACCACAAAAATATGGCTAAACTTTTATCATTGCTCGAAAATATTTCCGATGAAAAAAGAACAGCGAGATTTATTTGCTGCCTTTGCATTGCAAATCCTGAAAAAATTTTGATTGAAACATCAGGTGCTCTCGAAGGTGTAATAATCCGAAAAGAGCAGGGCACAAATGGTTTCGGTTATGATCCGATTTTCTTTGTTCCCAATTTTAAAAAGACAGTAGCCCAACTCGAATCCGCCGAAAAAAATAAAATCTCTCACCGCGGTAAGGCAATACACAAATTGAAGCCTCTTTTGCTTGATTTAATTAATAGATAAAAAAATGGCACTTTCCCTTAGCTCGGAAAATGCCATTTCCTACGTGACCCCCTTTCTTCGCCTATTAAAACATAACGTTAATAATACGGGTATGGTCCAAATGGTGTCGGATACAACTCACGAGTATTACCCGTATTTTCTGTAAAAATAGCAAGAAGAATCATAGTTAAAAGCAGGGCAGTTACAATCAAAACCGCCCAAAAAGCTTCATTGTGTATCATTTTTTCGGAGACATTGACTACGTTATGTTCCCAACGGTGAATTTTGTCGTCCCATCCTTTTCCGTGTATAACATTCATAGTTTTTACTCCTTAAGTCATAATATTCTACGTATATATCTCTAAGAGCGTTCAGTAAATAAATAAGTCGAAAAAAACTTTTTCTTGACATAATCTATTTTAATCTGTATTTGTCCTTATCTTATGACTAAAAAATCGAGTTCAAAAGAATCATCAGGCAAGAACCTTGTTATCGTCGAATCCCCGGCCAAAGCCAAAACTATAAATAAATATCTTGGCAGCGATTTTATTGTACATGCTTCAATGGGGCACGTCCGCGATTTGCCTTCAAAAGGCATCAGCGTCGATATAGATAACAATTTCGAGCCTACGTACGAAATTACCGCCGGCAGAAAAAAACTTGTAAGCACGTTGAAAGCCGCCGCGAAAAATTGCAGCACTTTGTTCCTCGCGACAGACCTTGACCGCGAAGGAGAAGCCATAGCATGGCATCTTTCGCAAACTCTCGGTGTGCCCGAAGAAAAAACAAACCGTGTAATTTTTAACGAAATTACAAAAAAAGCCATAGAGCAGGCTTTCGCAAACCCCGGCAAAATCAATATGGACAAAGTGATGGCTCAGCAGGCAAGAAGAATTCTTGACCGGATTGTCGGCTATCAAATTAGTCCGCTTCTCTGGAAAAAAGTTGCACGCGGTTTATCCGCAGGCCGAGTCCAGTCCGTCGCAGTCAAATTGATTGTTGACCGCGAGCGGGAAATCCGCGCGTTTGTACCAGTCGAATATTGGCTCATTCCCGCTGTCTTTACAACTCTGCTCGATAAGCAAAAAACTTTATCGGAAAATTGGAACCAATTTTTAGAGGTTAGCCCCGCCAACACTTTGGCGGGGTCAGGCAAAGGTCCGACTATTGCAAAGCAGCAGGACTGGCTCGCCGAACACAGTGCATTTAAAGCCGAGCTTGCAACCGTTGCCGGTAAACCTTTCGCAAGTGATAACGCCGAAGATTCAAACAAAATTCATCAGGCTCTGAGTAATGCCGATTTTGTTATCAGTGATGTTCAGGTCAAAAGTTCCAGCTCGCGTCCCGCTCCTCCGTTTATTACTTCAACGCTTCAGCAGTCTGCGTCAAATCGTCTTGGTTTTGCCGCAAAGCGCACGATGCGTGTCGCTCAGCAGTTATATGAAGGTATTGATTTGGGTTCGATGGGCTCTTTCGGTTTAATCACATATATGCGTACCGACAGCACGCACATTTCGCCTGAGGCGATTAACGATTCGAGAAAATATATCAGCAATAATATCGGCGCAAATTACATTCCTGAACAGCCGAACTATTATGCGTCCAAAAAAGGTGCTCAGGAGGCACACGAAGCTATCAGACCGACCGATGTTGACATTGTGCCCGAGCAGATACAGGACTTGCTCACCGAAGAGCAGTTTAAACTTTATCAGCTTATTTGGCGAAGGTTCATCGCTTCTCAAATGGCCGCTGCTAAATGGGACACTACGACACTCGAAATTTCCGCCGACACACCGATTGGCAGATGTTCGTACAAAGCGCAGGGAAGAGTTTTAGTGTTCGATGGTTTCACCAAAGTATGGTACGCAGGTTCTGCTGACCAGCAGTTGCCGAAATTAAATCAGGGTGACAAAGTTGCCGCGATTGATATTAAATCCGAGCAGCATTTCACAAAACCTCCTGCCCGCTACAACGAAGCTTCGCTGGTCAAAACCCTTGAAAAAGAAGGCATAGGCAGACCAAGTACTTACGCATCGATTATCAGTACGATACAGGAACGCGGTTATGTCGAGCAGCTTGAAAAGCAATTTCATCCCACAGATGTCGGTGAAGTTGTTACCGATAAGCTCACCGAATTCTTCCCGAAGATTATGGATATGACATTTACCCGCTATATGGAAGAGCAGCTTGATAAAATTGAGGAACAGCACCTCAACTGGGTTAATGTCCTGAATGAATTTTATGGCCCGTTCAAAAAGGACCTCGAAACTGCAAGCGAAGAGATGAAGCACGCCAAAGCTGAAACTACTCCAAGCGAATATACCTGCCCCAAATGCGGTAAGCCGTTGGAATACAGGTTCGGCAAGAACGGAAAATTCTTGAGTTGCAGCGGCTATCCGGACTGCAAATTCGCAAGTCCCGTTGACAAAACTGGCAAGATGATTGTCGATGAATTTACAGAACATAAATGCCCCAACTGCGGCAAACCGATGATTAAAAAGCAGAGTCGCTTTGGTTCTTTCCTGGGATGTTCGGATTATCCCACTTGCAAAACAACTATGCGAATTGACAAGGAAGGCAACGTTTTGCCCCCCAAGCCACCTGCCGAGCCGACCGGCCTGAAATGTTATAAATGCCAGACTGGCGAGCTTGTGATTCGCCAGAGCAAAAAGGGGCCGTTCCTTGGCTGCAATAAATTTCCAAGATGCAGAACTATCGTCAGCTTCAAAAAACTTGACGAATTGAAGGAATTGCAGGCAAAAGGTGATTGGCCGCCAAAGACTATCGACAAAGCCGATGAAATGCTTGGCCGCGATAAAAAATCTGCCAAAAAGAAAAAAGCCCAACCTTCCGTAAAAGAATAAATTTCCATAAGCCCCCAACTTCATGTTGGGGGTTCGTAAAAATTATTGGGGGTTAATAAAAAATTTCAAATATCGGGGCCTGCCCCGTAAGATTTCTTTAAAGGGTTGAAGATTACCAATATGATTTTGGTAAAATTTGCCATCATATATGATTGTGATTCCTGAAGAAATCTTATGGGGTCATTGCGCGGAGTTTCGATAAAATCGAAACGACAAAGCAATCTCAATCTTTCTGTAACTTGTTTTTTCAATAAGCTTTGCCTAATGGTAAGTCTTAAATCTCCCTTGTTTTCCCCTCAAATCATAGTACAATATATCCAATTCAATTCTTTAACAAGGAGTGTTGCAATGAAAAAGCTGATTTTTCAAACTCGTACCAAACTGTCATTGCTATGCGCAGGAGTTTACCCCTGTGACGGCAGGGGTGGCAATCTCAATTTTCCTGCCGCCCGAATCATTCACAACGCATCTCAGAGCCGCGATGATTTTTACTGCGTAAAAAATCACTCCCGATTTATCAACGATTTTATTCCTTGAGATAAAATCGAGAGGGAGCGTCATTCTTCAATCTTCGTTATGGAGCGGGTAAATATAACCTCCGTGACAGCCTGCCCTGTAGGATTGTGTTTCATTCCGTATCGGAGTAATGGAGCGGTAATCGGTTAGCCCCGTCATCTTAGATTTGCCGATAGGCAAAGCTGATGACGGGGTTTTGTTTTACCGTCCGAATCGTTCACATCAACTGACCCCCCAAAACCACACCGATACGATGGGTCATTGCGCGGAGTTTCGATAAAATCGAAACGACAAAGCAATCTCAATCTTTCTGTAACTTGTTTTTTTCAATATGAAATTTCAAATTCCGTTTATCATTGCATTTTTCATTATTCCCGCTATAATTTATCCTGCTTTTGAGGCTAAAGCTACAGTGGATATTAATGAACAGGTAAGTCATAACACATGGAAGAAAAAAATGAAAATATTATCGGTATGCCAGAGGATGCAATTAAGTCCCTCTTTAGTAATGCTGAAAAGACCGGTGGTTTAGAGTACATATTTACCTTGCTTCGAGTTACAGGGCTTACCAGTTGTAAAGACCCTCTCCTTGCTCTAGATTTAATCATAAGAGAGCGAAAGTACCTTTCTTCTGATTTACTTACACAATCCTCTCTTTTCGTTGGTATTGAAGAATTATTAAGTTTAATTGGTAATTTGCTTAATTGCAGCAACGGTAAAACGTACAAACATTGTTTCTTTTTTCCACTGTATAAGGGATCATTTCCGAATATTACCAAACCATCTATTGAACAAATGTTAAAAAACATTAAAAATCTTTCTGAGCTATCGAATCAGTTGGAAATAAAAAATTTACTTGAAAAATATTCATTGAGCATTTTTTTTGAAAAAACCACATCTGATTCACTGAACAATTATGAGATGGCTGAAATTTTTCTTAATTCCTTTATTACCGTATATAAAAACGAACGGATGAAATTCAAAGAAAAAGCAAAACTTTATAAATTACAAAATTTTGAAGTACTTGAATTGTTGGTTGACGAGACTGTAGGCCTCTATGGTTTCTATCTGCATTTTTCAAATGGAGGCAGTGCTCAATTCATAAGAAAAGAAAGTTCAACATTATCCCAAAATATAAGTTTTGACCGCAATTTTGAATTATCTTCCTTTGTTGGAGATTTGCATGCGTTGACGGAAGAATGGGTGGTCGGAAAAAAGAAATTATATGAAATTGGATTACCGGGAAGATATAATGTATTAGGCCAATGGAAGCCTTTGATCTACCCTGAAAGAAAGCAAAAAGTAATTAGTCGTTATGCAAGAGAGGCTCTTTCACTTTCGAAAGATGAACAGGTGCAAGGAGTCCTTTTTTATATTATGTGCACATCACATCATGTTATTGAGTTTGTTGTCAAAGCCGATTTAGAGTTGCCTTGGGAAAATACAACACTGGGAAAGGTCATACACTTATGGAAATGTCCCAATTCGCAAATGATGCAAAATTTTTTCATTTATGATGGGTCATATTGTGTAAATTCATTTGATCCTGACGAGATAGAGATGGCCATATCAACCTTGAATCTTACTCTAAATACTATAGCTTTTGCATATAATGCAAAATTACAGTGGAGATTGAAATATAAAATCGTTAACGGCACACAAAATAGTTTTATTAAATTGAATGAAGAAGACATGAATGTCTTAGATAATATATTGAATAAATATCCTCGAAATAAAGATGGTTTAATTTTAAACTCGGCAATAGATTGGTATAATCGTGGAACCAATTCAAAGGACATATTTGCAAGCTTCCTATGTTATTATCGAGTAATCGAGATAATAGTGACATCCGTTTACTCAGGAAAAGCAGAATTTGGTTTGAGATTTCAAGCAGAAAAAAGAGACCAAGCTAAACAAAAAAGTATATCATGCATAGAAAAAAAATATAATGAATTATTTGAATCTGACAAATTTCGGTTTATCACATCAGCATATTCTGAATGTATTCAAGGGACAAAATACAAAACCGAACAGATATTAGATTTAATATTTGGAAAAGATAATATATATATTAAGAATCTTTTTAAAAAAACTGAAGAGGAAATAGCTAAATCGCTTTATGAGATAAGAAATGGAATCGCTCACGGAAGCATCACTTTTCTGGAAAGAGAAGATGTTGAACTTGTTCGTAGTAAAATCAGTGATATAAAGATGATTGCGAAAGAATTAATATTGCGATTAGTATATTCTTTAAATCCTTCTGAAACTTTGGCAGAGCATTCTGAAAGAAGAGGCATGAAAATGAGTGGTTATGATCCTCGTACATATTTTTATTCAAATACAGAAAATGTTTTTCCTAAAGACGTTGATTGGATGATAAAACCGGAATGGTGTAGTTGACAGTTTTTTTTAATAAAAAGGGGACAGCCGACTATTTTTTTAAAAAAGAAAAATTAGTTTAAACAAAATATTGCCAATCGATAAACTTCCCGCGCGCCATCCCCCTTTCATTTTGAACATTATATTTTTGTAAATTAGATTTTATTTAGAGATTCGAGCTTAGTGCTTAGGATTTAACCTTCTGCCTTCTACATTCAGAGTTCTATGTCCTGTGGACAGCCCACGCGGTTTGTCATTATTGCTTTTAGACAAAGCCCTGAAAGGGTATTAATTTCAAAATATAATCACGGACGAAGCTCGCTTAGGGAGTGATTATTTTTGAAATTATTTTGTTCCGCAGGAATGTCTTAAGCAATGTAGTGCAATTCATGTCTTAAAATTATCTCTGTGATACTCTTTTTCTCTGTGGCTGGTAGTAATGATTAAAATAGTCTCGGCTTCCGAGTCCACAGCTATTCACTATTCGTTATTCACTCTTCACTACGAGATGTAGAATATTAAAGACCCTGAACCTCTATAGAAAACGCTTCATTTTGATATACTTTTCATACCATTTTTTTCAATTTTTCATCAAAATCGAATCAAATTTTTGCAAAATTCTTCATTTTTATAAAATTCGGTGTAATGACTTATTATACAGGGACTTAACATTGAAAAAACTGCCATAAGTCTTTATTTTACGTTGAAAATGGACGCAGAAAGAAATGGTATTTTTCTGAGACAAAAAAATATTTTTTAGCTCAAAAACAAAGGTAAAAAACTTGCGCAGTCTTGTGCCCTTGCGGCACAAGACGGAGTCCCTGTGGGACGCAGTTTTGTATCATTTCCCGCACAAGACGGAGTCCCTGTGGGACGCAAAATTTACCAAATTTTAACTGCCGAAAAAACGTGCAAACGTATTTAGAAGGGATAAAAAAAACGAGCAGTTGCGCCCGGTGAAGAAACGCTACTGCTCGCAGGAGGAGGAAGAAGAAGATTTCATTTAATAAATCATACTACTTAATCGGCAGTTTGTTCTTTCTTTCATTAAAAAATTATTAACAAATTCACGATAAAAGGAAATTAATTCCATTTTTTCATCGAAAATAGCTGTTAAATAGGGGTATTTAGCACTGGACAAACCGTTCATAAGTTTGTATCGTATTCATTAGTATAGAGTTACGATTAAATGAAATGTATGAATTTAAAAGTGTAAATTTGTCCTGTTTTGGTTTGGAAATGCTGTTTTGCTAACAAAATAGCTGTTATTTGTAGGGTGGTATGCGATGGCATTGGAAAAAGAAACAACAAACTCTGACATTAAACCAATAGAAACGGTTGAGCCTATTGGGAAAAGGGTATTAATACGCAAAGATGAAGATAAGAAGGTAACCCGCGGCGGAATCAAGCTTCCCGACAATATTGAGATACCAACAATAACCGGCAGGGTCGTTGCCGTCTCTGCGGAGATTGAAAACATGCCCGAAATTCCGCTAAAACAGTATGATAAAGTGCTTTTCAACCCAAAAGGGGCAATTCCAGTCGATTTTGAAGGGGATAACAGGCTGTTTGTGGTCGAAGTGGAAAATATTGTGGCTGTTTTCAGGCGGTCTTAATTATTTATTTCGCAAGACGTAGTTGATTTGCACTTCTGACTGCTTCTGTATTCACAGGTATTAAGAGGGTAAAAATAGATCCTTTTCCTTTTTCACTCGTCATAGTGATACTGCCGCCCAGCAATTTAACCAGTTTGCTGCTTATCGTAAGCCCCAGTCCTGTTCCTCCGTACTTGCGCGAAAATGTTCCATCTTCCTGCACAAAAGAGTCGAAAATTTTTGTATGAAATTCCCTAGACACCCCTATCCCCGTATCTTCCACATCGAATCGTATGAAGGAGTTTCCATTTTTGCTTTCCATTGAAATTGATATATAAATATGTCCCTGCTCTGTGAACTTTATGGCATTATTAACAACATTAACAATACATTGTTCCAGCCTGGCAGAATCAGTTATTATATATTTTGGAAGCAGACCCGATAAATGTATTTCGAATTTCAGATTTTTTTCGGCTGCGAACGGTCTGAGCATAAATTCGATTTTTTTAATTAATTTTTTCAAGGAGCATGGTTCAATTTTAATTTTTACTTTTTCCGCTTCAATTCTGGATAAATCGAGGATATCGCTTATCAAAACTAAAAGATGCTGTCCGCTGCTGTAAATCATTTCCGCATATTTTTTATGGTCGCTGGTAAGTTCCATTGTAAGCATTTCGCTAAAGCCTATAACGGCGTTTAACGGCGTTCTAAGTTCATGGCTCATAGTTGCGAGAAATTCACTTTTTGCTCTATCGGCCCTGAAAGCTTCTGCAGCCATTTCTCTTGCGTGTTCAGTTTTTATTTTCAAAGCCTCATTGATTTTGCGCAATTCTTCTTCGGTCTCTTTTCTCTTAGTGATATCAAAAATATAATGAACAAATAAATCATTTGTCAGCGGAACCCAAATGCCTTCGAACCATTTTCCCATATACTCGATTTCCAACTGCTGAGATATTCCGCTCTTCCAAACCTCAGGTGCCTTGCAGAACGGGCATGGATTATTGCGTTTAGCACATATTTCATAGCATTTTTGTCCGGGTACTGCCCCAATTTTTCTTGCGGCTTCATTGGAATAAACAATTTCTCTGCTTTCTCTCTTCAAAATCATTGCCGTACACGGAAGATTTTCAAGAAGGATATTCCGCATCTCAGATTCGTGCCTAAGCTTATATTCCATCTGCTTGCGTTCGGTAACATCGTCATAAACTGCGACTACTTCCCCCGATGGCAGTTTATAAATATAATTTTCTTTCCAGCCGCAAATTCTGTCATCTTTATAGAAGGCCGCCGGATAATGTTCGGCCTTTCCAGTTTTGTACACACGCTGTAATAAGCCTAAAAATCCGAATTCTTTTACCCCCGGAAAAACATCTGTAACTCGTTTACCTATAATGTCTTGTCTTTTAATTGCTTCTATATTTAAAAGTGCCTGGTTGCATTCCTTAATTATAAAATTTTCGCAATTATCTACAGGCTCGTATACAGCAACCGCGCTGCTTAGATTTTCGAACAGCTCTCTAAATTTATCCATTACGCAAACTAAATCGGGGGCAGAATCGGTATGGAAATCTGATTGTTGAACCGCTTTAATCTTCTTTTTTCTTGCTGTTACATTCATTTTTTCTAAAACATCAATTCTCCATGATTATTGTCCTATATAGGTTTTATCGGAGAATTTGCGTGTGAACTTAACTTGATTGTAATAGGAAATGAAATTGTAAGTAATGAAATGGTATAAAGTTATAAAAACGGCCGGCAGTCTTTTAGAACCGCCGGCCTAAACTCTTCTCACTCCCAACAAAAATGTGTTCCTGCATTACCTGCGTTAAGGAATCCGGGGACCAGGCCCTTAACGCAAGTAACGGTACTGTAATTATTTAACTCACTTTTTTTTACGTAAAAAACAGCAAATTCCCAAACAAAGCATGGAAACAGAAGCAGGCTCTGGAATTTCAGTTGACGACTGATTAACCGGGGGTGCATCGCCATATTGGGTTGAAAGGCTGAAACTTCCAGCTATAGGACCTGAATCGCTGCTGAATACCAAAAAAGCGGAATGTTCGCTGCTTACGAAAAGCCCGTTGGTAAATGTCCAAATAAATGATGATCCATCATTATTTGCCGCTAAACCGCCCTGGCCATCGTCCTGGTAACCTATGCCGTTAGCCGCAGAGGCGTTTCCACCCATAAGCTCAAAAGTTGCGATAGGCGCAAGAGCAGTGGAACCGATGTTAAATATTTGATACGCATAGACATAGCGTCCGCTGCCGGGATTCACAAATCCATCCGGATAATTACCGGATTGTGTATCGTAAACAGCGTATTCAACGTAGGCAGATACGTTATTCTGACTATAATAACGCCCACCTTGCCATAACGAGCTTTCTGGCAAATACGTTGCCAAAGCCGCTGATTGCAGCATGGCAATAAGTACAAATGCCCAAATAAATGTAACACATTTTCTCATTTTTACCTCACTTTCTTAAAATTATTTTCTTTTTCTTTTATTAATCCAATGAATGTAAGTGCCTGAAATCAAAAGCATTACAGTCGCAGGTTCCGGAATTTCAGGTACCGGCGGCGGATCATTAGGCGGATCATCAGGCGGATCCCACGGCGGATAGTCCGGCGGGTCATAATCATCCGGCGGCTGATTTACAGAATTAGAGTTTGTGTAAGTGTCGCTGCGAGCGTAAAGTCCGGGCGGGCCTACACTTATCTGCGGGCCGGCAGCTTCGAGCGCTTCGTATTCGTCACGCTCAAAAACCGCAATTACGATTTTCGGGCCGTCAACCGTCAGCTGCGTTCTATTTGCAGCAGGGTCGTGAACATCGCCCAGCCAAGTGACAAAGTGATAACCCCTTTTGGCGACAGTATTTAGAGTAACAGTTTCACTGTCTCCAAAGGTGTGCACCCCGATTCCCGGCTTGATTTCGCCCGCGCCGGCCGGGCTTTCCTGAACGAGCACAGAATAATCTTTCTGTGCCAGTAATATGCTGCAAGTACATAGCAGCAAACAACTTGTAATTACCCCACATAACTTCATATTTTCCCCCAAAAAATAAAATGTCTACAAAATTCTGCCCTTTCAACGCGCAGTATCTCTATGTTCTTATTCCGACTTGGGTTATGAAACGACCCCAGAAAATCAGTATGTAATAAACTTCACCCCTATTAAAACCTATGCGTGAGTTTATTAGAGCAAATAAAGGACAAAAAGTCAAGTTGATTTTGCCTATCTTAACGCAAAAACCTCATTAGTCCGCTAAAAATGAGGGTTGGCATACTGGAAGTGCAATTTTGAAGTGTAAATTCTTTATTATAAATTTTGAGTTTCAGAGATTCGCAAAAACAAAAAATTCCAGCTTCAACGTAAAATAAAGACTTATGGCAGTTTTTTTAATGTTAAGTCCCTGTATAATAAGCCATTACATCGAATTTCAAAAAAATGAACAATTTTGCAAAAATTTGCCAATTCTGTTCGGCACTATAATTGCTAAAGCCCCTTATATGGCTCATTTATGGTGCAATCAGTTATTTACAAAGATTAGTTGCGTTATCTCGACCATA